>RRZT010058249.1_pt1 | contig 46826 bp, 44 predicted proteins | sample 2165551 | NCBI WGS metagenome assembly RRZT01 (sample SAMN10456910, study PRJNA506462) | wastewater metagenome | biome: wastewater; feature: sludge; material: wastewater sludge; isolation source: wastewater sludge with Escherichia coli K12::gfp cells carrying plasmid... | place: USA: Moscow, Idaho... | reverse complement strand
GGGTAGACGTCGGCGGCGTAGGCGATCAGCCCGCCCGCCACCACCGTGCGCGCCTGGCGGGCGTGGGAGAGGGCCGCGAGCGCCACCTCGACGTCGGTCGTGACCAGGTCGAGCGCGCCGGTGTCGGCGAGCCGGGAAGCCTTGGCCGGGTTCACCTCGACGGTCAACGAGCTGAGGCCGATCATCGCCGCGCTGATGGGCTGGGAGGAGCCCATGCCGCCCATGCCCGAGGTGAGCACCCAGCGTCCTGCCAGGGCGTCCGCCTCGCGCCCGGGCGCCGCGTCGAAGCTGCGCCGGGCGATGGTGCCGAACAGTTCATAGGTGCCCTGCAGGACGCCCTGGCGTCCGATGTACTGCCAGGCACCCGCCGTCAGCCCGCCCCACATGGTCTGTCCCGCAGCGGCCCGCTCATAGAAGCGTTCGGCGGTCGCCCAGCGGCCAACCGTGTTGTTGACCGCCGACAACACTAGGGGGCGGACTCCCCGGTCTCCAGCACCCCGACCGCGGCGCCCGAGGCCAGCACGAGCGTCTGCTCCTCCTGCAGGGTCAGCAGCGCCCGGGCGATGGCGTGCGCCTCGTCCCAGTCGCGAGCAGCCTTGCCCAGGGAGGCGTAGACGATGAGCTCGTCGGGGTTCTCGCCCACCTCCAGCACGTTCTCGAACATGCGCAGGAGACCCTCGGCGTGCCAGTTCCGCGCCCGCAGGACAGGGCCGCGCTGGGCTCGATAGGGGGATCCGGGTCCGTCCAGAATGCTGCTGCTCATAGGTTCTCCTCCAAGGTGGGGTGGTGCCGCGCGTCGTCGCGGGATCGGCGGTGGTGGTGGCGCGCCGCCGGACGCCGAGGACGGCGTCGACGTGGATGTAGGGTCCGGCGGGTCGCGTCAGCGACAGCGGCGGGTGCGCGCGGACGCCGTGCAACAGCTCTCGACCCGCACGGCGGGGGTCGAGGCGGCGGCGTTCACGCGGGTGAGCATGGGCGAACTGTACCCGGCCTGGGTGGGTGGTCTGTTCCCGGGAGTGCTCGCCCCGCGCCCGGGGCCCGCAGCCCACGCGGCACGACGCCCGCTCCTCGGAAGATTCCGATAAGCGGGCGTCAGTGTGCCGAGGCTGGGAGTCCCGAGCAGGAGAGCCGAGACGGTGGGCTACAGGAACGGGGCGACCAGGCGGTCGTAACGCTCCTTCATGGTGGCGAGGGTCTGCTCGCCCGGGGTGGCCCAGATGGCCTCGTTGAAGATCTCCACCTCGATGTCACCGTCGTAGCCGGTTGCGGCGACCCAGCCGGTGATGGTCGGGAAGTCGATGTAGCCGTCCCCGACATGGCCACGCGACAACAAGGCGTCGGCGGCCAGGGGGAGCGTCCAGTCGCAGATCTGATAGGACGCGATGCGTCCCTCGCGCCCGGCTCGGGCGATCATGTCGGCCAACTGGGGATCCCACCACACGTGGTAGGTGTCCACCACGACGCCCACCTCGTGGGGCGCGAACCCTGCGGCCACGTCGAGGCATTGCCCCAGTGTGGAGAGCACCGCCCGGTCGGCGGCGAAGATCGGGTGCAGCGGCTCCAGCACGAGCCGGACGTCGTGCTCGCGGGCGTAGCCCACCAGTTCGCCGATCCGCTCGCTGACGCGCCGGCGGGCAGCGACGATGTCCTTGTCGCCGTGGGGAAGCGCCGGAGCCGACGGCCCCGGGCAGGCGGGCAGCCCGCCGACCACCATGATGAGTTCGTGGGTCCCCAGCGTTTGCGCTTCGCGGATCGCCGCGCGGTTGTCCTCCAGGGCCGCGGCGATGCCCGCCTGATCCGCGGCGGACAGGAACCCGCCCCGGCACAGCGAACTGACCCGCAGCCCGGCGTCGCGGACGATCCGGGCGGCGTTCTCCAGCCCGGCTTCGGCGACGCGGTCGCGCCACAGGCCGACGGCCTCCAGGCCCGCGTCCCGGGCGCCCGTGACGGCCTGCTCCAGCGTCCAGTGCTTCGTCGTCGCCGTGTTGAGCGAGAGCCGGTAGGTCATGCCTGCAGCGCTTCCATCTCGATCCGGCGACCCTCGGCCGAGGACGTCAGGCCGTTCTCGGCCAACTGGACGCCGCGGGCGGCCGAGAGCAGGTCGTAGCGGTGCGGGCGCCCGGTGACGACATCGCTGAGGAACTCCTCCCACTGGGCGCGGAAGCCGTTGGCCAGATCGGCATTGGCGGGAACCTCCAGCCACTGCTCCCGGAAGTGCTCGGTGGTGGGCAGGTCAGGATTCCAGACCGGCTTGGGGGTGTGGGCGCGCTGCTGGGCCACGCAGTTGAACAGGCCGGCGACCGCCGAGCCATGGGTGCCGTCGATCTGGAACTCGACCAGCTCATCGCGGTGGACGCGGACCGCCCACGAGCTGTTGATCTGCGCGATCACGGGGTCGCCGCCGGGGGTGCGGAGCTCGAAGATGCCGTAGGCGGCGTCGTCGGCGGTGGCCTCGTAGGGCTGGCCCTGCTCGTCCCAGCGGGTGGGGATGTGGGTGACGGCCTTGGCGGTCACGGCCTCGACCTTGCCGATGATGCCTTCCATCACGTAGTTCCAGTGGCAGAACATGTCGACGGTCATGCCGCCGCCGTCCTGTTTGCGGTAGTTCCAGCTGGGTCGCTGGGCGGGCTGGTGGTCGCCCTCGAACACCCAGTAGCCGAACTCGCCGCGCAGGGACAGGATGCGCCCGAAGAACCCTTCCTCAACCAGGCGGCGGAGCTTCACGAGTCCGGGCAGGTAGAGCTTGTCGTGCACGACGCCCGCGTTCACACCGGCGGCGGCCCGGACGCGCTCGAGTTCGACGGCCTCCTCCAACGTCTCCGCGGTGGGCTTCTCGGTGAAGATGTGCTTGCCGGCCTCCATGGCCTTGGTGAGTGCCGCCTTGCGCTGCGAGGTCACCTGGGCGTCGAAGTAGATGTCGACGGTCGGGTCGGCCAGGACGGACTCCAGATCGGTCTCCCAGCGTTCGACGCCGTGCTTGGCCGCGAGCGCGGCGATGGCGTCGGGGCGGCGTCCGATGAGGATGGGCTCGACCTCGATCCGGGTGCCGTCGGCCAGTTCGAGGCCCTCGTCTCGCAGCGGCAGGATCGACCGCAGGAGGTGCTGGCGGTAGCCCATGCGTCCGGTGACGCCGTTCATCGCGATGGTGAGCTTCGTGGTACCCATGCCGGGCTCCTCCTCCGTTGGAATGCGCTTTCCCAGAGGCTAGCACGGGGACCGGTTCGCAGGGGAGTGCGTCAGCCCCGGTTCCGTCGCGGGGTCGAGTCGCGCATGACCGGGACGGCGTCCACCACGACCGAGCCGGTCCCGTCGCCCGGGCCATGGAGGGCCAGATCAAGCCCCAAGCGGGCAAGCTGCCCGGTGGGGACGCGCACCGTCGTCAGCCCGGGTGTCACGTCGATCAGGGTGGACACGTCGCCGAAACCGGTGAGGCCGACGTCTCGTGGGATGCGGATGCCGGACCGGCTCGCCTCGCGCCGGGCGCCCAGGGCCATGACGTCGCTGGTCGCCACGACCACGTCGTAGTCGAGCCGCGCCTCGATGGCCAGCCGCATCCCGATGGTGCCGCCGGTGCGGGTGAAGTCCGAACTGATCCGGTGCGTGGGCGGGAGCGGGTGACCCAGGTCGGCCATCCGGGACGCGAATCCGGCCGCGCGCGCGGCGGCGGTCGAGTGGCGCTCGGGGCCGGTGAGCAGTAGCGGGTGGCGGTATCCCAGGTCGACGAGGTTCTGGGCGAGCGCGCTCGCACCGGCCTCGTTGGCGACCTGCACACAGTCGACGCCGGGAAAGTCCATGCCGAGGGCGACCACGCGGCCGCCTCGCCCGACGTATTGCTCGATGGAGGTGCGGAGCGCCCGCTGCAGATCGGGATCCTTCCAGCGGGCGCCGACCAGGATGATCGCCCGCACCCGCATGGAGTCCAGTGACGTGATCACGTCCCCCAGGGCCTCGATGCGGTTCCCGGTGGTGGCGAGGGTGAGGAAGAGCTTGTGCTCGGTGGCCGCGGTGGCGATCTTGTCGGCGATCTCGGCGAAGTAGGGGTCGGTCAGGTCGTGGACCACGACGCCGATCGTCCGGGTCGCCCCACGGGCCATGGCTTGCGCGTTGGCGTTGGGGGCGTACCCCAGGAGTTGGGCTGATTCGATGACGCGACGGCGCAGTTCCTCACCCACGGTGCGCGTCTCGGAGCCGTTGATGGCGCGCGAGGCGGTGGCCAAGGAGACGCCCGCGTGACGGGCTACGTCGCTCAGCGTGGGGGCGCTTCGGGTGGCGCGGACCATGGGGCCTCCTGTCGGCGGGCCGGACGCCTGCACCCTAACGAGCCGGTGAGCGTGCGGCAATCGACGTGCCGACGAAGATCGGGAAAGCGGTTTATCAAGGGCGGTTGCCGCTTCCTGGCGGCAGGGTTGTGCGGCTGGGTCAGGGGTGGCGTCGACGGGGTGGACCCTGCGGCGAGGGGTGTGGTGTGGGTGCTTGTAGATGAAGTATGAATCGTTTTTTTCGTGGACGGATCGGCCGTGGCTTCTTGACGGTGGGCCGTGGCGGCCCTAGTGTCTCGGTAAGCGCTTCCCGGCAACGGGGTCGGTGGGGCACGAAACGAAAGAGGGCAATCAATGTCCATCACCAAGAAACTCGCCGCAGGCGTGGTGGTGCTCGGCCTGGCTCTCGCCGGTTGTGGCTCACCTCAAAGCGGAGGCACCACCAACGGCCAGGGCCAGACGGTCATCAGGTTCACCTGGTGGGGTAACGACACGCGCAACAAGCTCACCAACGACGTGATCGCCAAGTTCGAAGCCGCCAACCCGGACATCGACGTCCAGGGAGAACCGGGCGAATGGTCCGGCTACTGGGACAAGCTCGCCACCCAGGTCGCCGCCAACGACGCCCCCGACGTCATCCAGATGGACGAGAAGTACATCGCCGAGTACGGCAAGCGCGGGGCCCTCCTGGATCTTGAGAAGGTCGGAGTGACCACCGACAAGTTCATGGACGGGACGGTCGATACCGGCCGCGTCGAAGGCACCTTGTACGGGCTGAACGCGGGCATCAACGCCCCCGTGGTCGTTGCCAATCCGAAGGTGCTGGAGGCGGCTGGCGTCGCCATGCCCGACGACACGACCTGGACGTGGGACGACCTGCACCGGATCGGCAAGCAGATCTCCGAGAAGAGCGCCTCCGGCACCTACGGGACGCAGAACATGAGCTACGTCGAGCCCGCGCTGCGCGCCTACCTGCGTCAGCAGGGCAAGGACCAGTTCAACACCAGCGGCATGGGGTTCGAGCCCGCCGACCTGACGAGCTACTTCCAGTGGGGTCTCGACGTCCAGGCCGACAAGTCCGCCCCCAGCGCCTCGGAGACCTCCGAAGACATGGGCAAGGCTCTCGACCAGACGCTGGCCGCCACCAACCGCATCGGATTCTCGGTCTACTGGTCGAACCAGATCACCGCGCTGGAGAAGGCTTCGGGCACCGAGATGAAGCTCCTGCGCCTGCCCAGCATCGAGGGATCAGCCGACAAGGCGGCCCTGTGGTACAAGGCATCCATGCTGTGGTCGGGCTCCTCGCGGACCAAGAACCCCGAGGCCGTCGCCAAGTTCATCAACTTCCTCGCCAACGATCCTGACGCGGGCACCATCATGGGCACCGAGCGTGGCGTGCCCGCCAACAAGGAGGTGCGCGGGGCGCTGGAGCCGTCCCTGAGCACGGTGGACAAGAAGGTCGTCTCCTACCTCGATTCCATCGAATCGGAACTGGGAGCAACACCTCTGGTCACGCCAGTCGGCGGTGGTAATTTCGGCGTGGTTCAGATGCGCATGGTGCAAGATCTGATCTTCGGACGCAAGTCCCCGATTGAAGCGGCAACTGGCCTCTACGACGAGGTCAAGAGCCAGCTCAAGTGAACTCAAGGCCACGGGTGGGCGGGCGTCGACCGTCCACCCGCGGTCCCCGCCTACGCCCGTACCGTTCGAGCCGCACATCGCGGGAGGAGAAGCCATGAGTGCTCTCAGCGAACTCGGCAAGCTCAGAGGTCGGGGCAAGGAAGAGACACCGGACAACGTCGCCGGGTATCTCTTCCTTCTGCCCTGGCTGATCGGCCTGGTGCTCATCACCATCGGCCCGATGCTTGCCTCCCTCTACCTTTCATTCACCGACTACAGCCTGCTCGCACCCCCCGAATGGATCGGGCTGGAGAACTACCAGCGGATGCTCGGCGATGCCCGACTCCTGAACTCGTTGCGGGTGACCTTCACCTACGTGTTCGTCTCCACGCCGTTGCAGCTGGCGCTGGCACTGGGCATCGCCGTCCTGCTGAACCAGGGCATGCGCGGCCTCCCGTTCTACCGGTCGGTCTTCTACCTGCCCTCGCTGATGGGCTCCTCGGTCGCCATCGCCATCTTGTGGCGTCAGATCTTCGGCACCTCGGGCCTGGTGAACCAGGTGCTGATGGGGCTCGGATTCACCGACCTGCCCGGCTGGATCTCCGACCCGGACACCGCGCTGGGGACCATCATCCTGCTGCACATCTGGACATTCGGCTCCCCGATGATCATCTTCCTCGCAGGCCTGAGGCAGATTCCCACCATGTACTACGAAGCGGCCGCCGTGGACGGTGCGTCAAAGTGGACGCAGTTCTGGCGCATCACCATGCCGCTGCTGAGCCCCATCATCTTCTTCAACCTGGTGCTCCAGATCATCGGCGCGTTCCAATCCTTCACCCAGGCGTTCATCGTCTCCGGTGGAACAGGAGGCCCGTCCGACTCGACGATGTTCTACACGCTGTACCTGTATCAGAAGGGCTTTGCCAACTTCGACATGGGTTACGCGTCCGCCATGGCGTGGCTGCTGCTGATCATCATCGGCGTCTTCACCGCCCTGAACTTCTTCGTCTCCAAGTATTGGGTGTTCTACGATGACTGATCAGCACACCGACAGCACCCGCGCTGTCGTCGACAACGACGTCAGCCTCGACACCGGGGGCGCCGGCGACCTTCACGTGGTGAAGCGTCGGGGGCGCGCTGGCTCGACCATCAGATCGATCATCAAGCACATCCTGATGGTCGCCGCCGCACTCCTCATGATCTACCCGCTGTTGTGGATGCTGGTCAGCTCGTTCCGGCCCACCGACGAGATCTTCCGCGACTCGGGCCTGCTCCTGACCGGACTGCACGTCGAGAACTACACCGAGGGCTGGAACGCCCTGCAGTACCCGTTCAGCCGCTACCTGATCAACTCGGTGATCCTCGTGCTGGGGTGCATCCTCGGCAACGTCATCTCCTGCTCGCTGGCCGCCTACGCATTCGCGCGCTTGAAGTTCAAGTTCAAGAACATCTTCTTCGCCATCATGCTGTTGACGATCATGCTGCCGATGCACGTCATCATCGTTCCGCAATACATCATGTTCTCCCAGTTCGGCTGGGTGAACACGTTCCTGCCGCTCATCCTGCCCAAGCTGCTGGCCACCGACGCCTTCTTCGTGTTCCTCATGGTCCAGTTCATCCGCGGTCTGCCCAAGGAACTCGACGAGGCCGCCCGCATCGACGGCTGCGGACACTGGCGGATCTTCTTCAACGTGATCATGCCGCTGATGACGCCCGCCATCGCGACCACGGTGATCTTCACCTTCATCTGGACGTGGAACGACTTCTTCAGCTCGCTGATCTACCTCACCAAGCCGGACATGTTCACCGTTCCGATCGCACTGAAGTCCTTCTTGGACTCCACGGGTGGCTCCAACTGGGGCGCGATGTTCGCCATGAGCATCGTGTCGCTCATCCCGGTGTTCCTGGTCTTCCTGTTCGGCCAGCGCTTCCTCATCCGCGGTATCGCCACGACCGGCATCAAGTAATCCACCAGGCTCACGACCGAAGGAGATTCCGATTCCCATGCAGCGCTACGGCCTCATCGGAGCGGGGCACCGCGCCCAGATGTACACCGACGCGATCGGGGGTGCCCACAGCGACGTCGCCACCTTGGTGTCCATCGCCGACAGCAACCCCGGCCGCGCCGGCTACCACCGCGATCGGATGGTGAGCGAGTACGGCTACGCGCCGGACGCCATCACCCTCTACGGACCGGACCAGATCGAGGCGATGATCGCCGATCAGCGGCTCGACCGGGTCATCATCACCAGTCCCGACTACACCCATGCGGGCATGATCACCCGCGCGTTGCGCGCCGGTGTCGACGTGGTGGTGGAGAAGCCGCTCACCATCGACGCGCCCTCGGCACAGTCCATCGTGGCGGCGGTGAAGGAGACGGGACACCAGGTGGTCGTCACCTTCAACTACCGCTACAGCCCGCGCAACTCCGCTCTGAAGGAGCTCATCGCCTCGGGACGGATCGGCACGCCGCTCTCGATGACCTTCGAGTGGGTGCTCGACACGGCCCACGGAGCGGACTACTTCCGGCGCTGGCATCGGGACAAGGCGAACTCGGGCGGCCTGCTGATCCACAAGGCGAGCCATCACTTCGACCTGATCAACTGGTGGCTGGCGGATGTACCGAAGCGGGTCTTCGCGTCCGGCGGGGTGAAGTTCTACGGTTCCGCTGCCGCGGACTCCCGCGGGCTGCCACCGCGTCCCCCGCGGGGAACCCACGACGGCGAGCACGGCCCGTTCGAACTGGACCTGCGCGACGACCCGCGGCTCAAGGCCCTCTACCTCGACAACGAGCAGTACGACGGCTACCACCGCGACCAGGACGTGTTCGCCCCCGGTGTCACCACCGAGGACAACCTGGCCGTGATCGTCGAGTACCAAGGGGGCCCGACCCTCTCCTACGCCCTCAACGCACACAGCCCGTGGGAGGGCTACCGCGTGGCGGTGAACGGCACGCTCGGACGCGCCGAACTCGAGGTCATTGAGCGGGCCAGGATCAGCGTCGACGCCGACGGCAAGGTCATCGTCGACCCCTCCGCGATGGCCGACGCGGTCGGCGTGCGGGACAAGGGCGAACGGCTCACGGTGCAGAAGCACTTCGAAGCAGCCGAGGACGTGCCGATTCCCGAAGGCGTTGGCGGGCACGGCGGCGGAGACGCACTCCTGCTGTCCGATGTCTTCAACGGTCCGCAGGAGGACCCGTTGGGGCGTCCCTCGGACTATGTCGACGGCCTGCGGGCGATCTCGGTGGGCATCTGCGGAAACGTGTCCCTGGCCAGCGGCCGGGCCGTCACGCCGATCGAGCTCGGCCTCAACCTGGCTCGATGACCACCACCGGGGGGTTCGGCGGCTACGCGGACTGGGCGGACTACCTCGCCCGGCGTCCGCGGATCCCCGGACCCTTCGGTGAGCTGTTCGGCGTCCCGCAGCCCGGTATCGCGCAGCCGCACCTCGACGGGGTCTGGGGGGCTGACGGCGTCACCACGAGCCTGCTGAGTTGGGAGGCGGGCTTCGGTCCCCGTCAGCACGCCTACCTGCTGCACCCCGCGGGCGCCGACCCGGCCACGCTGCCGGGCGTGCTGGCGCTCCACTCCCACGGTGGCATCACCTGCGTGGGTGCGGCACGCATGGTGGGCACCGCGGAGGTGCCCGCGCACGTTCGCGCCTACCGGCGTGACCTGGAGGGCGACGTGTGCGTCGCCGACGACCTGGCGCGCGAGGGATTCACCGTCCTGGTCCCCGACGCCTTCGGCTGGGGCAGTCGGCGCTTCGATCTCGGGGTCGACGACCCCGTCGCCTACGATGCGGCCGCGCGTGCGCACGAGCATCACGTGGCCAAGGCCTGCGCCCTGCTCGACACCAGCTGGGCGGGCATGGTCGCCCACGACGACCTGCTGGCGCTGGAGGTGCTCGCGGGACGCTGCGCTCCCGGGCCGATCGGCGTCCTGGGCTTCTCCGGGGGAGGTGGACGCGCCGCCATCCTGGCCGCCCTCGACCACCGGCTCGGCAGCATCGTCGTCATCGCCATGATGACCACGCTCGCGAGCCTGTTCCCCGATCACGTCGACCACTCCTGGCTGCTGCACACGCGGGGGCTCGCCGCCGGACCCGATCTGCCCGGGCTGCTCACCTCCCGGGGGGACGCGGCCGTGCTGGTCGGCTACGGACGCCAGGACTCCCTCTTCCCGCCGTCCGGTGTGAAGGCGGCCGACGCTCTCCTCAGACAGGCCTTCGCCCACGCATCGGGCAGCTACACCAACGTCACGGTGGAGGCGGGCCACGCGTTCACCCCCGCCCTGCAGCAGCGGGCCCGGCAGCACCTGCGCACGACCCTGGGCAGCCCTGCCCGACCCCAAGAACCGACATCCCGTGAACCCAACCACGCGATCTCCGTCGTGTGTCCCGCACCACCGATGAGAAAGGTACTGACATGAGCACCGACTACGCCGCCTCGCGCGTCTCCCACGAGGGGGCCGAGTTCTGGCTGCAACGCAACGACGACCTGAGCAAGTCGCTGGTCGTCAAGAACGCCCCCGAGTCGGTCACGGCCGCCTTCGAGGGGCGCTACGAAGGCGACCTCTTCGTCGCACCCGCGACGGGCGACAATGCTGCGGCGCTGCGGTCGGCGCTGCCGTGGCTGAAGCCCCGCCTGTGGGGCCTGGAGACCTCCGCCGGCACCGGTGACCGTCTCGGCTTGGCCACGCCGGGGCACGTGCAGGCGTTCAAAGACGTGGCGGGGGTCAACCCGGTGTTCGCCCAGCAGTCCACCCGCGAGATGGGACGCACCCACCGCACCCCGCGCAACGTCCTGGACGATGCCACCTGGGGAGCCTTCCAGGAGGGCTGGACCGCCGGGGTCGGGGCGGACGCCGACCACCAGAAGACCGAAGAGTCGCTGAGCGAATGCGCCGAGGCAGGCTTCGTGTTCTACACCGTCGACCCGGGCGATGTCATGGACATGGCGGCCCACGACGACGACGAGGCGACCGTCCGGACCAAGGCCGCCGCCCTCGACCTGAGCTCGCTGGACACCTCGCTGGACGACGTGGTGGCCCGGTACGCCGGACAGACCATCGCGTTGGAGTCCGGTCCGCTGGTGCTCGATGAGGAGGGCGTCGTCCGCGCGATCGCCAAGGCGGGCCCGGCCCTGGTCCGTGGCTTGGAGCTCATCCACCACCTCGACAGCCTGAACATCGAGCACGAACTCGAGTTCGCGATTGATGAGACCGACGAGCCGACCACCCTGGTCGAGCACGTCGTCGTGGTGAAGGAACTGCAACGCAACGGCGTCGAACTGATCAGCTTCGCCCCCCGGTGGGTGGGGCAGTTCGAGAAGGGCGTCGAGTACATCGGCGACCGTGCGGCGCTGGCGAAGAACTTCTCCGACCATGCCGAGATCGCCCGCGTGCTGGGACCGTACAAGCTGTCGCTGCACTCGGGTTCGGACAAGTTCTCGATCTACCCCTCCTTCGTGGAGGCGACCCGCGGGGTGGCCCACCTGAAGACGGCGGGCACCAGCTGGATCGAGGCGCTGCGGATCGTCGCCGCCCACGACCCGGCCCTGCTGCGGGAGATCCTGGCGCTGTCGCTGGAGAGCTTCGAGGAGAACCGGCACAGCTACCACCTGTCCTGCGACACCGCGAAGATCCCCACCGATGTGCCGGACGACCGCGTGGGCGAACTGGTGACCGCGTTCGACTCGCGCCAGGTCATGCACGTGGGCTACGGCGCCGTGCTGGACGCCTTCGGACCGCAGATCAAGGGTCTGCTCGTCGAGCACGAGGATGAGTACGCCACCTTGATGAAGGAGCACTTCCTCGCCCACCTGACCCCGTTCGGCGCTCGCTGACCGATCTGTGGGCGCCGCGTCAAGCGGCGTCGGCCCCCGATCCTCACAGGGATCGGGGGCCGACGTGTGTGCTGGGTACAGGCAGCTTGCGCCCTGGAGGCCGCGCCCCGACCATCCGAGGCGTGGAGCCGCGTCCGGAGCCATCGGGGCGCGGCGGACCTGCGTCGTGGGGGACGTGGCCCGACACGGCGGTCAGGTGGGCAGGAAGTCCTCGCGCTGCGGGGTGAACACGTCCACCAGCACCGTGTCGGTGTGGATGATGACCCCGTGGGGCACGTTCGAGGGCACGTAATAGCTGGCCCCGGCGCCGAGGCGCTCGTCGGGGCGTCCCTCCATCAGCAGTGTCAGGTCGCCGGAGACCACGTAGCCCACCTGCTCGTGCGGGTGGTGGTGCACCGGCGCGACGGTGCCCGCCGTGAACGTGAACTCGACCACCATCATCGTCCCGCCGTGGCTCAGCAGGCGTCGCTGCGCGCCCTCGGGGGTGGTGACGGGGTCCGTGGCGGCGCTGCGCGCGATGATCTGCATCCTGAGGCTCCTCAGCCGATGTTCTTGTCGGTGCGGTAGCCCCGCCACGTGTTCTCGAACGCCTCGTCGTGCACGGGGATGGGGCGTCGCTCCCGCCAGGTGAAGGTGGGGGCTTCCACCCCGTCCCAGGCGGTCACCTGGATCACGTCGTCGAGGGCGCCGCCGTCCAAACGCAGCCGGAACAGCTCTGGCAGCGACGACGTCACGCTGGCGTCCAGGGCGGGGAGGTGTCCCTGCGGGTCGGTGTAGAGGACTGATCCGCGCGAGAGGCCGCCGCTGTCGACGTAGTGCTCCATGGCGTTCAGGTAGACGTACTGGCTGGTCAGGATGTCCCGAATCAGGAACAGTCGGCTGACCGAGCGTCGGCTGTCGGCATCCGCGGCGATCGTCGTGTCGTAGCCGGTCAGCAGCGCGGTGACCTCCTCGCGTGCCTGGGCCACGGACTCGCGCGACCGCACCACACCGGCCTTGTCGCTCATCAGGCGGCGGATGTGGGACAGGGCTGCATCGGTGGTGTCCGTACCCGACGCGGCACGCTGGCCCGCCCCTGACAGGAGCGCGGACGCACGCTGGGTGACCTTGTGGGCGGACGCCTGGAACACCTCAGCGGAGACCGGGTCCTCCCGCCGGGCTTGGGCGATGTAGGACGCCGCCCGGGTCGCTCCGACCTGGCCGGAGTTCAGCGCGGCCCCGCCCGGACGGTAGACGCCGTGCGCCCCGGCGGCCTCGCCGACCGGGAAGAAGCCCGTCAGGTTGGACCGCCACCATTGGTCGACCTCCAGGCCGCCGTTGTTGTGCTGCGCGCACACGGCCACCTCGAGCATGTCCGTCTCCAGGTCCACGCCGGGATTGCGCTGGAGATAGAACTCATAGGCGGGCCGGTTCATGTGCTGCAACCGCTCGATGGGGGTGCTGTCGCCCAGCCCCGTCACCCCGGTCGCCTCCAGGTACGCGTACGCCTCCGGGGACAACGCGGAGGCGTCGAAGTGCTCGCGCGCCGGGTTGGCCCGGAAGTCGAGCCACACGCGGCGCCCGCGCAGCTTGGTCTCTTGATAGACCAGCAGGTCGATCAGGGAACTGCCGTCGGGGGCCTTACGGACGTCGAAGGGCCACTGGTAGCCCTTGAGGAAGATCCGGGAGAGCTGATCGCCGTAGTCGGGCAGGAACTCGCCGAGGAACTCCCGGGCGTCCCCGCCGTCGGCGTCGGTGGACACGAACCGGGGGAGCGCCTGCATGTAGGTGCCCGACACGTTCCAGCGCGGGTGGATCGACGCCAGCCCGAACTGCCACTCGGTCAGGTTCTTGCCGTGGACGCCTGCGCGCAGCGCGGCACCGTTGGCGCCCCACTGGCCGTTTGGGTACACGGAGTCGGCGTACATCCCGGCCGGGCCGCCCGTGGCGTAGACCAGGTTGGTGCACCGCAGCAGCAGGAACCGGCTGGGCGCGGAGGCGTCCACATCGAGCCGGACGCACAGCAACCCGACGACGGCTCCCTCGGCGACGACGAGGTCGACGACGCGACACAGGTCCAGGACGGGAATGCCGTGGCCTTCGGTGACCCGGCCCTCCAGCTTCTCCACCATCGTCCGCGATGTGTAGGGGCCCACCGAGGTGGCCCGCTGCCGGGGGTCATGGTCGGTCTTGTAGCCGACGTACTCGCCCGAGGAGTTGTGGGGGAAGGGCACGCCCGACTCGACCAGGTGGAAGAAGGCCCGGGGCGACCAGGCGGCCTCGGCGAGGGCGATGTCGCCGTCCATGGAACCGCCGGAGAACAGCGTCTGGGCCATCTCCTGCACCGAGTCGGGTTCCGACCCTGCGAGCGTGAGCTTGTAGTAGGTCTGCTTGTCCGAGCCCGCGTTCCGGGAAGCACCCGCGCGGCGCTTGTCGGTCACCATGACAACGCCGCGCTGGCCCGGCATGGCCAGGCGGTCGGCGGCGCAGTACCCGGCGGCGCCGGTGCCGACCACGACGGTGTTGGCGGTCACGACCGGGATGGGGCGCCCGTCGATCTCGACGTGGCCGTCCGCGTGCGTGTCGATCCACTGCGACTGATCCATGGCGTCCCTCACAAGGTCTTGATCTGCATGCCGCCACCGACGGTGATGACGTCGCCGGTGGAGTAGGGCATCAGGCCCGCGGTCAGGGCGACGACGGCGCCGCCGACGTCGGAGGGCTGGCCCCAGCGCGGCATGGGAACCGCCCCGGAGGCGAAGACGGCGTCGTACTTCTGCGTGACGCCCGCCGTCATGTCGGTGGCGATGACGCCGGGGCGCACCTCGTAGACGACGATTCCCTCGGGGGCCAGGCGGACCGCCCACAACTGGGTGGCCATGCCGACGCCCGCCTTGGAGAGGCAGTATTCGCCGCGGTTGGTGGAGATCGTGTCCGCGCTGATGGAGGACACGTTGACGATGGTGCCGGTGAGTCCGCCGTCGGCGGGGGCGCCTTGGTCGATCATCGCCTTGGCAACCCGCTGGGTCAGGAAGTAGGGCCCGCGGAGGTTGATCTCCATCACCCGGTCGTAGCTCTCGGGCGTGGCCTCCAGGAGGTCGTTGCGTTCGGTGGGGGCGACGCCCGCGTTGTTGATGAGGGCGTCGATGCGCCCCCACTGCGCGAGCGTCTCCTCCACGTAGCGAGCGTGGTCGCCCAGGTCAGCGACGCTGCCTTGGGTGTAGCGCACCTCACCCAGCGTCGAGAGTTCCGCCAAGACGTCGGCGGGCGCGGGGCGGGTGGCCATGATGGAGACCCTCCATCCCTGCGCCAGCAGCGCCTCAGTGATGCCGCGACCGATGCCGCGGTTCCCTCCGGTGACCAGGGCGACCTTGCTCATGGTGTTTCCTTCCTGGGATTTCTCAGCGATCGACGCGCGCGCTGCCGCCGCCGGCGAGCTTGAGGATCTCGGCCTTGGTGGCCATCGTCGTGTCGCCCGGCGTCGTCATCGCCAGGGCGCCGTGGGCGGCGCCGTACTCCAGCGCCGTCTGCAGCGGCTGTCCATCGAGCAGGCCGTACACCAGCCCGGACGCGAAGGAGTCGCCGCCGCCGACGCGGTCGAAGATCTCCAGGCCGGGCCGCTGCGTGGACTGCAGGACGCCCGTCTCCGCGGACCAGGCGATAGCCGCCCAGTCGTTGATGGTGGCCGTCTTGACGCTGCGCATCGTGGTGGCGATCACGCTGAAGTTGGGGTACGTCTTCGCCGCGTTGGTGATCATGGCGGCGAAGCTCTCCAGCGGGAGGGCGTTGAGGTTCTCGTCCACCCCTTCGATCTCCAAGCCGAGGCTGGCGGTGAAGTCCTCTTCGTTGCCGATCATCACGTCGATGTGGGGCGCGATGGTGGTGTTGACCTCGCGGGCCTTCTCCAGGCCGCCGATGGACTTCCACAGGCTGGGCCGGTAGTTGAGGTCGTAGGAGATGACGGTGCCGTACTTCTTCGCCGCGGTGACGGCGGCGATGACGGTCTCCGCGGTGGCCTCCGACAAGGCGGCGTAGATGCCGCCGGTGTGCAGCCAACGCACACCCAGCTTCCCGAACAGGTGATCCCAGTCGACGTCCTCGGGACGCAGCTGCGAGGCGGCGGTGTTGCCGCGGTCGGAGACGCCGACCGCACCCCGGACGCCGAAGCCGCGCTCGGTGAAGTTGAGGCCGTTGCGGACGGTCCGTCCGATGCCGTCGCTCTCGCGCCACACGATGTGGCGGGCATCCACGCCCCCGGCGAGGATCAGGTTCTCCACGAGGCGCCCGACCTCGTTGTCGACCAGCGCGGTGACGACCCCGGCGCGCAGGCCGAAGGCGCGGGACAGGCCGCGAGCCACGTTGTATTCGCCGCCGCCCTCCCACACGTCGAAGGAGCGGGCGGTCCGGATCCGGCCGGCGCCGGGATCCAGGCGCAGCATGACCTCGCCCAGGGAGACGACGTCATAGAGGCAGTCCTCGGCGGGACGCAGGGTGATCGACATGGCTCAGGCCTCCTTCAACGACGCGACCAGGGCGACGGCCTCGCGGCTGAGTCGCTCGATGGTGGCGAAGTCGCCGGCCTTGACGGCGTCGCGCGGGCACATCCAGGAGCCGCCGCAGGCGGCGATGGACTTCACCGCGAGGTAGTCGGCCAGGTTCTTCGGGCTGACGCCGCCGGTGGGCACGAAGGTGATGTCCGGGAAGGGCGCCGCCAGTGCCTTGATGGCGGCGACGCCACCGGAGGTCTCGGCGGGGAAGAACTTCACCGCGTCGAGGCCCAGTTCCATGGCCGCCAGGATCTCGGTGGCGGTGACGGTGCCGGGCAGCACCGGGACGCCGCGCTCCTGGGCCCGGCGCACAACGGCTGCGCTGAGGCCCGCCGAGACGATGTAGGTGGCGCCCGCGTCGACGGCCTGGTCGACCTGCTCGGCGGTGCGGACCGTGCCCGCACCGAGGACGATCTCGGAGTTGGCCGACATGCGTGCGATCGCGTCAGCCGCGGCCGGGGTGCGGAAGGTGACCTCGGCGACCGGCAGGCCGCCGGCGACCAGCGCGTCGGCCAGGCCGGGAGCGCTGTCGGCGTCGTCGATCACGACCACCGGGATGAGGGAATGGGCAACGATGGGAGACAGACGGGCGTCCATCACGGTCCTCTCGAGACGGGAAGCGCTTTCCAAAGCACATTATCAGGCCCCCGTGCGTCCGGGGTAGGCCGGGGCGAAGGGGCGTGCCGTCAGTTTATCGGACCTTGATCCGGCAAGGCTGTTCAGCCCCGGTCTGCCCAGGTGAGGCGCGCACCGGCCAGGTCGGTCCAGCTGCCCTCAAGGTCGATCCGGGCGACGGTGGCGGTGGGGAAGTGGGTGCTGAGCAGGGCCACCGCCTCCGCGTCGCTACCCGGACCGGTCAGCTCGTCGACGAGCGCAGGAACTCCCGGGGCGTGCGCGACCAAGGCGGCGATCCTGATGCCGGTTGCGTCGAGGTCCGCCAGAGCGCGCGTGAGGGTCACCGTCGAGGAGTCGTAGAGGGAATCCAACGACTCGATCGGTGCGGCCAGCCCGAGGCCGTGTGCGGTCTCTTGGGCGCGATCGGCGGTCGAGGCGAGAATCAGTTCGATGCCCGCGTCGGCGAGCAGCCCGCCCAGCCGGGTGGCCTGGGCGCGGCCGTCCTCGGTGAGCCTGCGTCCGCGGTCACCGCGCCCGCGTCCGGTGAACTCCGCCTCGGCGTGCCGGATCAAGTACAACCGCTTCATGGCACCAGGCTAGGGCGCCCCACGGTGCTGGTGGGGCCATGCCGCGCAGCGGGCACGGTGAGCTCCCGCGCGAGGATGGCCGAGATCTCGCGGGGCGCGCTGGGAACACCGGCGGTGTCCGCAGCGCGTCCCGAGGTCGGACGGTCAGCGCCAGCCCAGGCCCGGCGCCACCAGGGTGAGGATGTTGTTCAACGCGGTGACGTTGTAGTCCACGCCGAGTTGGCTGGGAATCGTCAGCAGGACTGTGTCCGCCGCCTGAATGGCCTCGTCCTCGGCGAGTTCTTCGACGAGGCGGTCCGGCTCGGCCGCGTAGCTGCGTCCGAAGATCGCGGCGCCGGAGTCGAGGTGCCCGATCTGGTCGGAGCTGTTGCGGTCCGCGCCGAAGTAGCGGCGGTCCTCGTCGCTGACCAGAGCGAAGACCGAGCGGCTCACCGACACGCGCGGCTCGAAGTCGTGTCCGGCCTCCTGCCACGCTTCGCGGAACTTTTCGATCTGCTTGCGCTGCTGCACATGGAACGGCTCTTCGGACTCGTGGTCCTTCAGGGTGGAGCTCATCAGGTTCATGCCCTGCTCCGCCGCCCAGACCGCGGTCGCGTTCGAGCCCGCACCCCACCAGATCCGCTGCCGCAGGCCGGGGGACTGGGGCTCGATGCCCAGGGGGCCGGGGAACGGATTGGGGAACATGGGGTGGGGGCTGGGCTCGGCGAAGCGGGCGCCGTCGATCACCTTGAGGTAGGTCTCGGTGTTCGCGCGGGCGACGTCGGCCATGGTCATGCCCTCAGGCGCCCCGTAGCCGAAGTAGCGCCAGCCGTCGACGACCTGCTCGGGCGAACCACGGCTCACGCCGAGCTGCAGCCGGCCCTCGGAGATGAGGTCGGCGGCCGCGGAGTCCTCGGCCATGTAGAGCGGGTTCTCGTACCGCATGTCGATGACGCCGGTGCCGATCTCGATGCGTGAGGTCTTCGCGCCGATCGCGGACAGCAGCGGGAAGGGGGAGCCCAGTTGCCGGGCGTAGTGATGGACCCGGAAGTAGGCGCCGTCGACGCCGATCTCCTCGGCGGCCACGGACAGGTCGATCGATTGGTGGAGCACCTCGCTGGCGGAGCGGGTTCCGCTCTGGGGGTGCGGGGACCAGTGCCCGAAGGACAAGAATCCAATCTTCTTCATGTTTCAACTAACGCGGTACTGGCGGCGAACATTCCCGCCGCGGCCCCCGCCCCGCGCACACCGCGGCCCTGACCTGCCGGGCGAGCCCGCCACGCCGGGAAGGCGTGTCACGCCGACGGTGCGGCCAGGTTCAGGCGCACCGGGCCGAGCAGCCCTGAGGGCAGCAGGGCGCCTTCGTAGCGGTTGGCCATCGAGTTCGTGACGGCGACCTCCAGGATGTTCTCCCCGGCGACGGTGGCCTGTGTGGCGATGCGGCAGCGGTAGGGCGCCCAGAACGACGCGGCGACCGGCTCACCGTTCACCCGGATGCTGGCCGCATCCCCCACCTTCCCCAAGTCGAGAAGGAGGTCGGACGCCGCGTCCAGCTCGAACGCCGCCCGGTACGTGACCGTTCCGGCGAACCGCTCGCACGGCGGGGTCCGCGTCCAGTCGCCGAGACCGGCGATGTCGGGGTGGTCCGTCGACCAACCGGAAAGGGCGACGTCGGGGCCGGGCGTGCAGGTGTCGGGAAGCGTGGTGGCGCAGGCCGGGACCGCGTCGGTCAGCCAGATCGAGGCCCGGCGCTGCAGGGTCCACGTCGGCGGCGCCGCCACGATCTGCCCGGTCCACGGGTCCCACACCGCGCCCGCGGTCTCCACCACGATCGCGTCCTCGCCTTCGTTGGTGAGTTGGACGCCCGCCAGCCCGGCCAGCGAACCGGCCCGCACGCGCAGGTCCGCCGCCTTGCCGGAGGCCACGCGGGGGCCCTCCGGGGTGAGTCCCTCCCACCAGCGGTCGCCCTCGGCGATGACCACGGGCCCCTTCGGCAGTGCCGCACGCACCGCGTCCGCGTCGGCCGGTCGGCACACCACCGTCGAGAAGCCCGCCCCTGGCAGCGAGGAGACCGGCGCGTAGACGAAGCCGATCTGGTGCTCATACAACGGGGCGACCTCGTCCACGGGGACGCGGTCGCCCACCACCGCGACGGCCACCGAAGGCGTCTCGGTGAGGGCCTCGCCGAGCATGCTGGTTCGCGCCAGGTAGGCCAGGAAGGTCGGAAGCTTGGGCCACCAGGCGTGATGGAGCCCCACGTCGGGCTCGGACTCGTAGGCGCGGTTGTCGCGCACCGAGGCGAACAATGCGTGCACCAGGAAGGCGGTCGTGCCCCGCACCGACAGCCAGTCGGCGAGCCACTTCATCTCATCGAAGCTCAGCTGCCAGCCGTAGGCGCCGTACACCTCGTTGACCACCGGGACGACGTCGGTGGGGTCGGCGCGGCGGCGCAGGATCGCCGCGCTGGCAGCCGATCGGGGGGCTGCGCTCTGGTCGCCGTGCAGGGCGGTGGGCCCTGGAAGCACCCAGCGCCACACCACGTCCTGCCCGGGCCAGGTGAAGGACGCCAGTGCCTCTACCTCGTCGGCCCGCTTGGGGTGCCCGGTCAAGGCGATGCCGTGCGCGTCGCACCAGGCGCGCTGGGCGGCGTGGTAGATGCGTCCCACGCGCGCGCCCACCGCGTCCTCCAGGGTGCGGGCCCAGGGGCCGCCGTCGAACACGTCCTCGAGGTGCAGCAGCGTCTCCTCGATCGAGGCCCCTGCCGCCGCGGCGAGGTCGGCCTCGAAGCCGGGCGTCCACGACGCGGCGTCCGCGTGGGCATGTCGGCCGATCGCCTCGGGTTCGTCGGTGAACATGGCCACGATGGTGGACCCGAACCAGGTGCCCAGATGCTGGGCGTACGCGTCGTGGGTGAGATGCAGGAAGGCGGCCACGGCGGCGGGGTTCATCAGGTCGGCGGACGCGGGCGCCAGCGCGGAACCGTCGTCCTGCCAGGCGTGCGCACCCCGGATCGTGCCCCCGCTGGGGGCGTCGAAGAACGAGGTGACGCGGACGCGGCCGGTCCCCAGGTCGGTGGCGGTCAGGCGGACCAGGCCGCCCTCCTCCGGGGTGACCAGCGTGCGTCCGGACGCCGTGGTGACGACGGTGGCGACGCGCCGGTCCCACAGCGAGCGCCCCAGCTGGGGGCGGACGTACCGCACCTCTTCGGGGGCCAGGTCGACCTCGACGCTGGCTCGGCGCAGGCAGCGGGACGCGTACTCGGGGTTCTGTTGGGTGACCAGGCCATTCGCGGCCCCGGAGGGATAGGACGCCTCGTCGTAGAGCACGACGCGCAGCCCCAGTTCGGCGCAGTGGGCGACGATGGCCCGCATGAACTCCCACCAGGTGGGAGTCAGGTAGCCGATCTCCTCGCTGAGCCCGATCCTGGCGCAGGGGCACACCGTCCCGAAACCCGCCTCGGCGAAGGCATCGAGTTGCTCGAGGAGTTCCGGCAGCGGAGTGTCGTCGTTGAGGAACCAGAAGGCCCAGGGCCGCGACGCGGAGGGCGGGGAGGCGAAGGCCGAGGCCAGGCCGGCCCAGTCGGCGGTCATCAGGCGCGCCCGGTGGGACGCCACAGCGCCGTTGCGGTCGGATCCCCCCAGGGGGCCCCCTCCGCGGCGAAGCCGCATTGGTGCCGCAGCGCCTCGTCCATCCAGTACTCGACGTCCGCGACGACGGGATGACCGGCCTCGCCCTCCCCGTGCCAGGTGAGGTGCTCCGGCGCGATCTGCACCGGGGCTGGGCGGTCCTGGGTGGCCTCCAGCACGGCCATGAACCCCACGGTTTCAGCGAGCGGCACCAATGCGTCGGCTCGCCCCTGGAGATGGTCGACGAAGTTCTCCAGCAAGTCGGTCCGCGGGAAAGTCTCGTGCGTCGTGACGTCTCCGACCCTCAGGTGGAGGACATCCTCGGTGTACTCGTAGGTGGCGACGCCGAGCGTCCCCTCGACGGTGACCATCGCGGACCCCTGGCCTGCGGCGGCCAACGTCAGGGCCGCGCAGACCGGGGGGCCCGCTACCAGGTCGATGCGCACGAAGCTGGTGTCGTCGGCCTCGATGGCGTGGGCGTGATACATCTCCGTCGTGATGCCGGCGAGGTCGTCGATGGCCGTGGCGCCGGCCACCCACAAGGCGGTGGCGATCGAGTGCGCGAGGGGGTTGGTGACGACGCCGTCGGCGACCCGGGCGCCGCCGAGAGTCCGGTGTCCGGCCCACGGTGCGCGGGCGTAGTACGCGCGGTCGCGTTGCCAGGCGCCGCGCGCGTTGATGCCGGTCACGGTGCCGAGCGTCCCGTCCGCGATGAGCGTGCGCAGCCGGGCGGCGCCGGCCGAGCCAAGGCTTTGGAAGCCGATCTGGATCTTCCTGCCGGTCTCGCGGGTGACCTCCAGGACCTGCCAGAACTCCTCCAGCGAGGCGAACGGCGGCTTCTCCAAGAACACGTCGGAGCCGGCCCGCAGCGCTTCGGTGGCCAGGCCTGCGTGGGTGCCGATCGGGGTCGCGATGCTGACGATGTCGGGGGAGTGCGCGGCGAGGAGTTCGGTGAGGCTCGGGTACCACGCGACGTCTCGGTCCGGCAGGGGGCCGCCGGGGTCGGCGGTGGCGAGGAGGTTCATGCGTCCCTGGCCCGCGAGGCGGTCGATGCGTTCCAGGTGGATGCGGCCGAAACCTCGGACGCCGACTTGGGCGATGGTCGTGACGGGCACGGGTGCCTCCAAGCGTGGGAATGCGTTTACCCAGAACACTAGCGCAGCCACCAGGGGCGCCCCCGGAGTCGCGTCGCGGTTGCCGCCGGGTGCCCGGCCGTCGCCGGGTGTCGGTCCGCGCTGGCAGGATGTGGGTGTGGACGAGAAGGCGATCTTCGGCGCGGTGACGCTCGTGAGCGGACCGGAGGCGTTGCTGGCGGAGCGGGCGGTGCGGGCCTTGACCCAGCGCGCGCTCCTCGAACGCGGCGAAGCGTCGGTGACGACCCTGGAGGGGGTCGGACTGGATGCCTCCGCCTTGGTCCAGGCCACCACCGGATCCCTGTTCGCCTCCGACGCGGTGGTCGTGGTCAACCCGATCTCTGAGGTCCCGCCCGAGTTGTTCGACACCCTCGTCGGCTACGCGAAGATCCCGCAGGAGGATCTGGCGCTCGTGCTCGTGCACCCCGGCGGGGTCAAGGGGAAGCGCCTGCTCGATGCCCTGAAGAAGGCCAAGGTCGCCGTCATCGACTGCCCGACGATCAAGCCGTGGGAGTTGGCGGGATTCGCGGTGAATGAGGCCAGGGCTGCTGGCGGGCGCATCGACCAGGGCACCGCCGCGCGTCTGGTGGAGGCGCTGGGGGCGGATGCCCGCGCGGTGGCGGGGGCGATCCGGCAGCTCCTGGACGACTCCGACGACCGCGTCATCTCGGAGGCCGCGGTGCGGCGCTACTTCACCGGGCGCGCGGACGTGACGAGCTTCACGGTCGCCGATCATGTGATGGCCGGTCGTCGTAACGACGCGCTGGGGGCGCTGCGGTGGGCGCTCGACACCGGCGTCGCTCCCGTGCTGGTGACCAGCGCGCTCGCGACCGCGCTGCGACAGCAGGGGCGGTACAGCGATCTGGCGGGCCAGCGCATGCGTGATGGCGATGTCGCCCGTCAGATCGGCGTCCCACCGTGGAAGGTGAAGGATCTGGTGCGACACTCCCGCGACTGGACCCCGCGCGGGCTCGCCGACGCGCTGACCCGCGTCGCGGTGGCGGACGCCGCTGTCAAGGGGTCGGCCGCGGATCCGGCCTTCGCGTTGGAGCGCCTGGTGCTCGATGTGGCCGGGCTGCGCGGCAGGCGGCCCGAATCCAGCATGGGGCGCTGATTTGGGGCGCGGGCTAGGCGCTGGTAAGCTTGGTCATCGCGTCCAATGTGGGCGCACCCCTTAGATCGAACCTGAACCGAAGGCTTGCCCGTGGCGAACATCAAGTCCCAGAAGAAGCGGATCCTCACGAACGAGAAGGCGCGTCTGCGCAACAAGGCCGTGAAGTCCTCTCTCAAGACGCACATTCGCAAGTTCCACGAGGCCGCCGAGGCCGGGGACGCTGCGAAGGCGCAGAAGCTGGCCCAGGTCGCGTGCCGCGAACTCGACGTGGCCGTCAGCAAGGGCGTCATTCACAAGAACCAGGCGGCGAACCGCAAGTCGGCCGTCGCTTCGGCTGCTGCCGCACTCTGACGAACGTCCGCGACGTCGCCCCGCCGCCTGAGGCCGGGGCGACGTTGTGTCGTACCCGCATCCGGAGAGGGGGACGCGCGTGAGCGCGCCGCAGCCTGGGGCGACGCCCCCGCAGATCATCCGTAACTTCTGCATCATCGCCCACATCGACCACGGGAAATCGACCCTGGCCGACCGGATGCTCCAACTCACCGGCGTGGTGGATGAGCGCTCCATGCGCGCCCAGTACCTCGACCGGATGGACATCGAGCGCGAGCGCGGCATCACGATCAAGAGCCAGGCCGTCCGGATGCCCTGGCGTGTCGGCGACGCCGACTACGTGCTCAACATGATCGACACCCCTGGCCACGTCGACTTCACCTACGAGGTGTCCCGCTCGCTGGCCGCCTGTGAAGGCGCGGTGCTGCTGGTGGACGCCGCCCAGGGCATCGAGGCGCAGACGCTGGCGAACCTCTACCTGGCGATGGAGGCGGACCTGCAGATCATCCCGGTGCTCAACAAGATCGACCTGCCCGGCGCGCAGCCGGAGAAGTACGCCGAGGAACTGGCCTCCCTGGTCGGCTGCGAACCCGCCGACGTCTTCCGGGTCTCCGGCAAGACCGGTGAGGGTGTGCCGGAGTTGCTCAACGCGATCGTCGCCCAGATCGACGCCCCCGTCGGTGACGCGGACGGTCCGGCGCGCGCGCTGATCTTCGACTCGGTCTATGACACCTATCGCGGCGTGGTCACCTACGTGCGCGTCGTCGACGGGTCTTTGAAGCACCGCGAACGGGTCGCCATGATGTCGACCCGCACCACCCACGAGCTCCTCGAGGTCGGCGTGATCAGCCCCGAGCCGATCCCCGGCAAGGCGCTCGGCGTCGGCGAGGTAGGCTATCTCATCACCGGGGTCAAGGACGTGCGGCAAAGCCGCGTCGGTGACACCGTGACGCTGCAGCACAACCAGGCGACCCAGCCGCTGGCGGGGTACAAGAACCCGAATCCGATGGTGTACGCGGGTCTCTATCCGATCGATGGCGCCGACTTCCCCGAACTGCGGGAGGCATTGGAGAAGCTCCAACTCAACGATGCCGCGCTCACCTATGAGCCGGAGACCTCCGGGGCACTGGGGTTCGGCTTCCGTATCGGGTTCCTGGGCCTGCTGCACATGGAGATCGTGCGCGAACGCCTGGAGCGGGAGTTCAACCTGGACTTGATCTCGACCGCTCCCAACGTCGTCTACCGGGTCGTCATGGAGGACGGCAGCCAGCACCAGGTCACCAACCCGAGCGAGTTTCCCGAGGGGAAGATCGCCGAGGTGTGGGAGCCGGTCGTGCATGCCACCATCCTCACCCCCACCGACTACATCGGCACGATCCTGGAGCTGTGCCAGCAGCGACGCGGCTTGCAGCGCGGCATGGACTACCTGTCGTCTGATCGGGTGGAGATCCGCTACACGTTGCCGCTGGCCGAGATCGTGTTCGACTTCTTCGACGCGCTGAAGAGCCGCACGAAGGGCTACGCGTCGCTCGACTACGACGAGGCGGGCGAGCAGGCCGCCGACCTGGTCAAGGTCGACATCCTGCTGCACGGCGAGCCGGTGGACGCCTTCAGTTCCATCGTCCACACGGACGCCGCCTACTCCTACGGGCTGGCGATGGCGAAGAAGCTGAAGGAACTCATTCCGCGCCAGCAGTTCGAGGTGCCGATCCAGGCCGCCATCGGGGCGCGTGTGATCGCCCGTGAGACGGTGCGCGCGATGCGCAAGGACGTGCTGGCCAAGTGCTACGGCGGTGACATCAGCCGTAAGCGCAAGCTGCTGGAGAAGCAGAAGGAAGGCAAGAAGCGCATGAAGATGGTCGGCCGGGTCGAGGTGCCCCAGGAGGCCTTCGTCGCCGCGCTGTCCACCGGAGAATCCCGCGATCCGAAGTGACGGGGCAAGGGCGCCCGCCCCGTTGTTCCGAGCGCGGGCGACAGGCCTGGCCTGTGCGCGGTCAGCGTCCGGAGGCAGGCTCCTGTGGCGGGAGCGGCCGGTGGACGATGATGACCCCCGAGTCCAGGTCCAGCGGCGGCGGTCCTGAGCCGGCCTGATCGGTGCGATGCACGAGGACCTTCTGGTGTTCCTTGAACTCGCGCCAGTGCCGCAGCCCCGGGTCGAACACCTCCAAGAAACTCATGGCCTGCGCAACCAGCGTCAGGCCGGGGAGCCTGCGCGCGCCTGGGCGAGGAGCACCGGGGCGAGCATGGCGGCGACCATGGCGGCGACGACGGACGCGCCGAAGAACGAGTAGTGCGTGTCGTCGGCGATGCCGTCGGGATACAACGGATGCGTGCCGGGAGCGAACTGCGTAAACAGCCGCCGCGACTCCTCCGGGCCGAGTTCGGCGTGCAACTGCCGGGTGGCGGAGGTGAGGTCGAAGCACTCGATGCCCTCGCGGAGCGCGACGTCGCGGGTGGCCAGCGGATAGTCGCCGTGGGTGGGGACGGGGCGGTCGCCGTCGAAGCGGCGGCGCTCCACCGAGCTGAGGAGGATCGGCACCAGCCCATGCCCGCGGGCATCGGCGATGAACCTGCTCAGGTTGTCGCTGAAGCCTTCTCGGGAGGCGAGCGTGCGGGGCTCCTTTTGATCGTTGTGGCCGAACTGCAGCAGCACCGTGTCGCCGGGGAGGGAGGCCGCCAGCAGGGCATCCCACAGGCCCTCGGCGCGGTAACTGGCCGTCGTGGCGCCGCCCTTGGCCGTGTTCAGGACGGGGACCACGCGCGGAGGCAGGCCCGCCTCCGCGAGGCCGGCGCCGAGATACATGTTCAGCGGTGCGCCAAGGTGGGCCCCCCAACCCGACATCGGAGTCTCGTGCGCCGGGCAGGCCGCGACCGTCGAGTCCCCGCCGAGCAGAACCGCGGGGAACGCGCGCGCCGTCATCGTGCGCCCCGGGGACGGCGGTGCAGCCACCATGCGGCCAGCGCGCCGCCGAGGACGCCACCCAGGTGTGCCTGCCAGGAGACTCCGGGCATGGTCGGGAACACACCCCACAGCATCCCGCCGAAGAACCCGAACACGGCCGCGGCTACGAGGATCTGAACCCAGTTGCGTGCGAACAGCCCGCGCAGCAGCAGGAAGCCCAGCCAGCCGAAGACCAGTCCGGAGGCGCCCGCCGTGACCGACATCGGCGCTGAGATCAGCCAGGTGACCAGCCCCGACACCACGATCGAACTGAGGGTGGCGATCCAGAACTCCCGACGCCCGGCCATCCGGGTCAGCGTCCCCAGCACCAGGAAGGGGACTGAGTTGGCGATCAGGTGGGCGAATCCGAAGTGCAGGAACGGTGCGGTGAAGATCTGCGGCAACTCGGTGACATCGCGCGGGCTGACGCCCAGGCTGTCGAGGGCTCCACCCGTCAGCGCGTCCACCCCTTCCAGCAGCCACATGAACGCCAGCCACGTCCCGACGAAGAAGAAGGACGCGACCGGGCCGGGCCTGCGGTCGATCACCACGGGGTAGCCGGGCTGCGGGGCCGACGAGGTCGGGGCGGCCACGGGAGGCTGCCAGGGGCCGGTCGGAATGCTCATGGCCTCCAGTGTGCCTGGTGGCCCCCAGCCGAAGCATCAACTCCTAGGATGACCAGCATGAGCCTGTTCACCGTCTGGTACACCTACAGCGACGACACCGCCTTGCGCGACACGGTGCGTCCCGATCACCGCGCCTTCTTGGGGGAGTTGGCCGCTGAGGGCACCATCGTGTTGTCTGGGCCGGTCTCCTCGCCCGAGGGTGCCCCCGCCGCCGCCCTGCTTCTGGTGCGTGCCGAGAGCGCCGACGACGCGCTGGCCCGGCTGGCCAACGACCCATTCCAGGTCAACAGCGTCGTCGCGCACATGGACGTGCGGGAGTGGACGCCGGTCCTGGGCGACCTGTTCGACGCCCTGGCCTGATGACGCAGGCCCGCGCCGACATCGGCATCATCGGGGGATCGGGGTTCTACTCGTTCCTTCCGGGAGGAGCCCGCGTCGAGGTGGACACCCCCTTCGGGGCTCCGTCGGCGCCGATCACTCTCGGGGAGATCGCCGGCAGGCGGGTCGCGTTCCTGCCCCGGCACGGTGAGCGGCACCAGTTCGCACCGCACCGGGTCAACTACCGAGCGAACCTGTGGGCGCTCAAGGCGCTGGGGGTGTCCACGGTGCTGAGCGCCTGCGCGGTCGGCTCCTTGCAGCCGACGCTCGCACCCGGCGACTTCGTCGTTCCCGACCAGGTCGTCGACCGCACCTACCGGGCGGGACACACCATATGGGAGGCGGAAGGGCCCGTCGTCCACGTGCCCTTTGCCGACCCCTACTGCGCGTCGGCGCGGGGGGTCTTCCTCGCAGCGGGGGACGGCGACCCCACGCTGATCGACGGGGGCACTCTGGTCGTGATCAACGGGCCACGGTTCTCCAGTCGGGCCGAGTCCCGCTGGCACGCTGCGGCGGGCTGGTCGGTGGTCGGTATGACCGGCATGCCGGAGGCGTCGCTGGCTCGCGAACTGGCCCTGTGTTACGCGACCGTGTGCTGTGTCACCGACGCCGATGCCGGGGCGGAGGGGGAGGCCGGGGTCACCGCGGGTGATGTCAAGGCGGTGTTCGCCAGCAACATCGGCCGCCTCAAGCGGCTCCTGGAACGTGCTGTCACGGTCGTTCCCTCGCAGCAGTGCGCGTGTGCCGAGGCGTTGGACGGGTTACCCTTGCCGTTCCCGTTGCCCGCTGTGGGCGACGGCGTCGGCCCGATCACCGGGTAGCGCCCCGCCGGTGGCGGCGGCTAGGAGGCATGCATGCAGCATCACGGCGCGCCTTGGCGCGCGCGGGAGCACCGGTGAGCCCGGCCGCGCTCCCCGACGGGGAGCCAGCACCACAAGACGGTGCCTTACCGCCCGAGGCACTCGCGGGTCAGCGCGATCGACGGCTGTCGGCCTACGTCCACGTGCCGTTCTGCGCGACCCGGTGCGGTTACTGCGACTTCAACACCTACACCGCGGCCGAACTGGGAGCTGCGCCGGGCGCGTCCCAGCGCAGCTACCTGGACGCGGTGGTGGCGGAGATGCGTCTGGCCTGCGGCGTTCTGGGGGACCCCCGCCCCCTCCAGACCGTGTTCTTCGGTGGCGGCACCCCGACGCTGCTGCCCGCGCATGACCTGGCTGGCCTGCTGCGGGCAGCCCGCGACACGTTCGGGCTGGCCCCCGACGCCGAGGTGACCACCGAAGCCAACCCCGACTCGGTGACCCCCGCCTCCCTGGAGCGGCTGGCCGAGGCCGGGTTCACCCGGATCAGCTTCGGTATGCAAAGCGCAGTGCCGCACGTGCTGGCCACGCTCGAACGCACCCACACCCCCGGACGCGCGCTGGAGGCGGTGGGCTGGGCCCGGGCGGCCGGTTTCGGTTCCGTCAGTCTGGACCTGATCTACGGCACCCCGGGGGAGTCGCTCGACGACTGGCGTACCTCGGTCGAGGCGGCCCTGTCGGTGGCCCCCGACCACGTCAGCGCCTACTCCCTCATCGTGGAGGACGGCACCCGGTTCGCCGCGCGGGTCCGTCGCGGCGAGGTGCCCCTGCCCCAGGAGGACGACCTCGCCGACAAGTACGACCTCGCCGACGGGCTGCTGCGGGCGGCGGGCCTGGACTGGTACGAGGTGTCGAACTGGTCCAGGCCGGGTCACGAGTGCCGTCACAACCTCGCCTACTGGGTGGGGGACGACTGGTGGGGATTCGGGCCCGGAGCGCACAGCCACATCGGCGGCGTTCGCTTCTGGAACGCCAAGCACCCGCGCACGTACGGGTCGAAGCTCGGGCAGGGGCATTCCCCGGCAGCCGGACGCGAACGCCTGGACGCCGAGGAACGTCGCATCGAACGCGTGTTGCTCGAACTACGTCTTCGGGACGGGCTGCCGGAGACCGTCCTCACGCCGGCGGAGCGCCGCCGCCTGCCCGACCTGGTGCGCCGCGGCTGGCTGGTTCGTGAGCGCGGCGGCGTCCGGGTCACCGATGCGGGTCGGCTCCTGGCGGACGCGGCGGTGCGTGACCTGCTCGACTGAAGAGGCGTCGCGTCCCGGGGCAGGTGCCGATGCGCGTCGGCTGGCCTGCCCCGCCGCGGGCCGCGGCCATCGTAGGGTGGGGGATCGTGAATCGGTATTCGTCGGACGTGCTCGCGAAGGGCTGGCAGCGGGCCAACAAGCCCACCGCGACGCCCACTCCGGTCTCCACGGACCTCGTGCTGGAGGAGCCCACCTCGGGGTTCGTCGGTGCGGTCGTCGGCTGGGAGAACGGCGTGGTGATCCTCGAGGACCGGCGCGGCAAGCGTCGTAGCTTCCCGTTCGGGCCCAACTTCTGGCTGGACGGGCAGCCGATCGATCTCACCGGGCCTACGCGCAGCGGCCCGACAGCCCGCGACACAGCGCAGGAGTACAACCGCACCCACACGGCGTCCGGCTCCCGCGTCGGTCCTGCGGAGAAGGCCAAGGTCGCGCTGCCCAGTCGCATCTATGTGGAGGGGCGTCATGACGCCGAACTCGTCGAGAAGGTCTGGGGCGCCGACCTGCGCCACGTGGGTGTGGTCGTGGAGTACCTGGGCGGCATCGACGATCTGCCCGCCATCGTGGCCGAGTTCGCCCCTGTGCAGGGGCGGCGGTTGGGCGTCCTCGTCGATCATCTCGTGCCGGGCACCAAAGAGTCCCGCATCGTGTCCCAGGTCAGCGGTGACTACGTGTTCGTCACCGGGCACGAGTTCATCGACATCTGGGAGGCCGTCAAGCCCGAACGGCTCGGCCTGACGGTGTGGCCGCGGATCCCGCGCGGCACCGACTGGAAGCACGGCATCTGCGCGGCGCTCGGCTGGCCGCACGCCACCCAGGCCGACATCGCCACCGCCTGGAAAACCATCCTGGGGAGGGTTCGTGGCTGGCAGGACCTCGACCCGCACCTGCTGACCGAGGTCGAGCGGCTCATCGACTTCGTCTCCGCCGACCACATCGACCGGGAGTCCTAATGCGCACCGAGGCCGTCACGACCCTCATCCGCGAGGTGACCGATCAGGTGATCCTGCCGCGCTTCCGGCACCTCGCCCCGGCAGAGGTCATCCAGAAGCAGCCGGGTGATCTCGTCACGGTTGCCGACCGGGAGGCGGAGGCCGTGCTGACCGCCGTCCTGCACGCCGCGACGCCGGACGCGGCGATTGTCGGAGAGGAGGCGACCTTCGCCGATCCCAGCCTGCTGGGCCGGCTCGACCATGCGGAGCACGCCTGGGTGATCGATCCCGTCGACGGCACCCGCAACTTCGCCCACGGAAGCGAGGACTTCGGGGTGATGGTCGCCGAGGTGCGGGCCGGGCAGACGGTCCGTGGGTGGATCTGGCAGCCCCGGCACGATCGGTTCTTCGAAGTCGAGCGGGGAGGCGGCGCGACCTGCAACGGGGAGCAGCTACCCCCGCTGCGCCCGCACGGGGCACCGTGGACGGCTGCCGTGTGGATGAAGCTCCAGCGAGAGGCCGATCCGCGGCTGCTCCTGCGCCGGACCCGCGGATCCTGCGCGATCGACTACCCGGCCTTGGCCTGCGGAGAGGTGGACGCGCTGGCCTATCGGTCGGTTCATCCGTGGGACCATCTGGCCGGAGCCCTGCTGGTCACCGAACTCGGCGGCGTGTCCCGGCTGGACGGCCGACCCTACGGCCCGGGAATGACCGGCTCGCTCATCGTCACCGCCGACAGCGCCGCGCCGGCGCGCGCCGTGGAGGAGTTGGCCCGCACCTGAACGTTACTAGGCGAGCAGCCGCTGCACGTTACTAGGTGAGCAGCCGCAGCGAGCGGCTCGGGCGGCGTCCCGAGGCGGCCAGGCGTCGCATTGCCACCTCCAGGAAGGCCTCGGATTGCGCTTGGGGCCACGGCCATTCGGCGCCCTCGCGCCAGGCCCCGCGCGCCGGGGTGCGCGCGTCGTAGAGTTCCTCGGCCTTGCCCCCGTACCAGGCCAGCTCCGCGCGCTGAGCGAAGGCGTCCTCGCGGCTCATGAGCGGTCCATGTCCGGGAACCACGACCGACGCCTTGTTCAAGATGCCGAGCATGCCGTCCAACGTCTGCGGCCACTCGGTCGGCCAGGTGTCCTCCCCGGCCCAAGGGCCACCCTCGCTCTCCAGCAGATCGCCGGCGAACACCACCCCCCGGCCGGGAACCAGCACCACCACGTCGTGATCGGTGTGGCCTCGGCCGAAGTGCACGATCTCCACGTAGCACGCCCCCAGGTCGATGGTCGTGGCGAGCGAGAACGTGCGCGACGGCTCGACGAGTTCTGTCGGGGCCACGCCGGGCTTGGCCTGTTCCTCGGCGGCGCGTGCGGCGGCCACGAGGCCCCGGTGCGCCACGGAACTCACTCCCGGCAGGCCTCCGAGGCCGAAGTAGTGATCGGCATGCGCATGGGTGATGACGGCGTGACGCACCGGGACCGATCCGGCCTGCTCCTGGGCGGCCGCGAGGATGGCTGCGCCCTGCGTGGGCGAACTGCCCGTGTCGATCACCAGCGCCGACTCCTCGCCCACCAGCAGCCCGATCGTGACCGAGGCGGGTTCCGCCCGGGCGATGAACACGCGATCGGCGATGGCGGTGAAGGGACCGAGTTCGAACGTCACCGCGCCAACTTACCCGCCCTCGGGCACCGAGTTGGCCTACGGGGCGCGCCCGGGCACAGATGCGGGATCGGGGTCCGCGGTCACGTATGCTGGCACTCGCGGAGTCCGAGTGCCAGTAGGCCAGGGGGTGTAAGGATGGACGATCGGAAACTGACGATCCTGAAGGCGATCGTCACCGACTACGTGTCGAGCCGCGAGCCGGTCGGCTCGCAGGCACTGGTGCAACGGCACAACCTGCAGGTGTCTCCCGCCACCGTGCGCAACGACATGGCCGCGCTGGAGGACGAGGGCTACATCACCCAGCCCCACACCTCCGCCGGCCGGATTCCCACCGACAAGGGCTACCGGCTCTTCGTCGATCGGCTCTCCACGGTCAAGCCGCTGAGCGTGGCGGAGCGGCGCGCGATCCAGACCTTCATGGAGGGCGCCTTCGACGTCGACGAGATCGTGCGCCGCGCCGTCGCGCTGCTCGCGCAGATCACCCGGCAGGTCGCGATCGTCCAGTACCCGCTGATCTCCAGTGCCACGATCCGCCACATCGACATCCTCTCCCTGGGGGCCGACCGCGGTCTGGTCATGGTGGTGTCCTCCAGCGGCGCCATCGGACAGCGGTTCGTACCCTTGGCGCAGAGCGACGACCATCACCTCGCGCGGCTCCGGAGCCGGATCGCCGAGCAGATCCTGGGGGTGACCCACCGCGAGGCCGCGCAGCGGCTCAGCGCCGCCGCCGAAGTTCCCGATCCGAACAATTCCGGCCTCACCGGCCCCATCGCCGATGCCGTCCGCGACATCGTCTCGGAGGAGGCCGACGCCAAGGTGGCCGTGGCAGGCGTCCCGAACCTCACACGCTTCGGCGACCAGTACGAGAGCACCGTCAAACCGATGCTGGAGGCCCTGGAGGAGCAAGTGGTGCTCCTGCACCTGCTGGGGGAGTCGGCCGGCAACGACGTGCGGGTGCGCATCGGCCGCGAGAACCCCTACGAGCCCCTGCAGGCGGCATCCATCGTCGCCTCCGGGTACGGTGACGACGGCTCCTCGTGGGGATCCCTGGGGATCATGGGCCCCACCCGCATGGACTACCCCGCGGCGATCGCCTCCGTGCGCGCCGTGGCCCGCTACGTCGGCCGTTTCCTGGCCGAGGGCTGAGCGACCTCCCGATTAGGTGAAGAACGAAGGACAACGTTGAGCGATTACTACGAGGTTCTGGGCGTGTCCCGGGACGCGAGCGGCGACGAGATCAAGCGTGCCTACCGCAAGCTGGCGATGAAGTACCACCCCGACGTCGCCGACGACCCCAGCTCTGCTGAGAAGTTCAAGGAGATCGGCGAGGCCTACGCCGTGCTGTCGGACGCCAAGAAGCGTCAGATGTACGACCTCGGCGGCAACCCTATGGGCGGCGGCGGGGCAGGCGGCATGGGCGGGTACGGGTTCCCCGGCGGTGCAGCGGGCTTCGACGTCGGCGGACTGTTCGATGCCATGTTCGGCGCACAGACGTCGCGCGGGCCCCGCAGCCGGGTCCGTAAGGGCCAAGACGCACTGGTCCGGCTCAACCTCACGCTCGCGGAGGCCGCGTTCGGCGTCACCAAGCCGATCCGCGTCGACACCGCCGTGGTGTGCCCCACCTGCAGCGGCAAGGGGTCGGCCGATGGCGAGGAACCGGTGACCTGTTCGACCTGTCACGGTTCCGGCGATGTGCAGACCGTGCAGCGCTCCTTCTTGGGCGACATCCGCACCGTCCAGCCGTGTCCCACCTGCCGCGGCTACGGCACGATCATCCAGCACCCCTGTGGAGAGTGCTCCGGCGAGGGGCGGGTGCGTTCCACGCGCACCATCAACGTCAAGATCCCCGCGGGGGTCAGCCCGGGCAACCGCGTCCACCTCGACTCCCAAGGAGAGGTCGGGCCGGGAGGCGGACCCGCCGGGGACCTGTACGTGGAACTGACCGTCAGTCAGCACGAGGTGTTCAAGCGCGAGGGCGACAACCTGGAGATGGTCGCCAAGCTGCCCATGACCGCCGCCGCGCTCGGCACCGAGGTCTGGATCGAGACGCTGGAGGCGGACGTGGAGGGCACGGCCCCCGAGGACGCCAAGGTGAAGGTCGAGGTGCCCGCGGGTACCCAATCCGGTGCCCGGCTCGTCGTCCAAGGACGCGGGGTTCCGCGGCTGCGCGGCACCGGACGAGGTGATCTCGGCGTTACGCTGTTGGTGCAGACCCCGACCGGTCTCGACGACGCACAACGTGACCTCCTGCGGCAATTGGCGCAGGAGCGCAACGAGACGCGTCCCGAGGCCTCGGTGGCCCGCGCCGGCGGCAAGGGGTTCTTCGGACGCCTGAAGGACGCCTTCGCCGACTGACCCGACCGCTGGCTGAGATCGAGGAGCCGATGACCGAAGCGTTGTTCCTGGCCGACCTGCACCACCCGCATGTCGGCGACACCGTGTCGCTGCGCGGCGAAGAGGGGCGCCATGCGGCGGCCGTCCGACGCATCCGCGTGGGGGAGACGATCACCATCAGCGACGGTGCCGGAACGGGCGTCCGCGGGCCGGTGACCGAGACCGACAAGGTGAGTGTGACGATCGAGGTCGCCGAGGTGCTGTCCTCCGGCGACCCGGATGTCCGTTATCACGTGGTGCAGGCGCTGGCGAAGGGCGACCGTTCCGAGCAGGCCGTCGAAATGTTGACCGAGATCGGCGCGGATCGGATCATCCCCTGGCAGTCGAGCCGTTCGGTCGTCCGATGGACCCAGGACCGGGAGGAACGGCAACTGGGACGCTGGCGCTCCACAGCCCGGGAGGCCACCAAGCAGAGCCGCCGACTCCGGGTTCCGATCGTGACCGCGGCGATGCGGACCCGCGAACTCGTCGAACTGATTCCGCAGACGACACTCGCTTTGATCCTGCACGAGAGCGCCACCGCGACGCTCTCGGAGGTCGATCTTCCGGCGTCCGGCGACGTGCTGGTCATCGTCGGTCCCGAGGGGGGCCTGACCGAGGAGGAGGTAGGCGCCTTCGTCCAGGCGGGGGCGCACGCGGTGCTGGTCAGCGACGGCGTCTTGCGGACCTCCACGGCCGGCGTGGTTGCGCTGGCGCAACTCCAGGCGTTGCAGCGGCGGGTGAGCAAGGCCAAATGACCCACGGTTCCTCCACCGCCTTCGGTTTCGAGCCGCAGGCGGTGGTCCCGGGTGGACGCGGCCGCACCGGCGTCATCACCACCCCGCACGGCACGATCTCCACCCCCGCCTTCGTGGTCGTGGGCACCAAGGCCACGGTGAAGGCGGTCCTGCCCGAGTCGGTCGCCGACCTCGGCGCCCAGGCGGTCTTGGCCAACGCCTACCACCTGTACCTGCAGCCCGGTTCGGACTTGATCGACGAGGCCGGAGGGCTGGGCGCCTTCATGAACTGGCCGGGGCCCACGTTCACCGACTCCGGCGGATTCCAGGTGATGAGCCTGGGAGTGGGATTCAAGAAGGTCCTGGCGATGGACGCGACGGGCGTGACCGACGACGACGTGATCGCCGCTGGCAAGGAGCGCCTCGCCGTGGTGGACGAGGATGGCGTCACCTTCAAGAGCCACCTCAACGGTGACCGTCACCGGTTCACGCCGGAGGTCAGCATGAGGGTGCAGCACGAGCTGGGTGCCGACATCATGTTCGCCTTCGATGAGCTGACGACCCTGATGAACACGCGCGGCTACCAAGAGGAGTCCGTCGAGCGGACCCACCGTTGGGCCGCGCGGTGCCTGGCCGAACACGCCCGGCTCACCGCCGCCCGCGCCAGCAAGCCCTACCAGGCTTTGTTCGGGGTGGTCCAGGGGGCCCAGTACGAGGATCTGCGCAGGCACGCCGCCCGGGGGCTGGCCGCACTCGAGGTCGACGGTCAGCGCTTCGATGGGTTCGGCCTCGGTGGCGCGCTGGAGAAGGAGAATCTGGGCACCATCGTCGGCTGGTGTTCCGACGAACTCCCCGAGGACAAGCCGCGTCACCTACTGGGCATCTCCGAGCCCGACGACTTCTTCGCGGCCATCGAGAACGGGGCCGACACCTTCGACTGCGTGAACCCGTCCCGGGTGGCCCGCAACTCGGCGGTCTACACCGCCGACGGCCGATACAACCTGCTGACGGCGTCCAGCCGCCGGGACTTCGGCCCGATCGAGGAGGGCTGCGACTGCTACACGTGCGCTCACTACACCAAGGCGTACCTGCATCATCTGTTCAAGGCCAAGGAGATGCTGGCCTCCACGCTGGCGACGATCCACAACGAGCGCTTCACGGTGCGTCTGGTCGACGCCATCCGCGCGGGGATCGTCGCGGGTGACTTCGCGGCGCACAAGACAGAGTTCCTGGGCCGGTTCTACGCCCGCAAGAAGGCCTCGTGACGGCCTGGGGAGTGCGCACCCACGTCGGCCGAGTGCGCCACGGCAACGAGGACTCCTTCTTCGCCGCGGAGGGGCTGTGGCTGGTGTCCGACGGCATGGGCGGTCATGCCGCGGGCGAGGTCGCGAGCAAGATCGTGATCGACACCTTCGCGCCGCTGGCTCGGCGCGGGAGCCTGCGGGCCGCCGACCTGGTCGCGGCCGTGCACACCGCCAACGAGGCGGTCTGCCGGTTCGGCGCCGATCACGCGAGGGCCCGAGGGCTGGGCGCCACGGTCACCGGGGTGGCGTCGGTGGTGGTGGCGGGGACGCGCACCTGGGCGATCCTCAACGTCGGCGACAGTCGGGTCTACCGCCTGGTGGGCGGCGCCCTGGGGCGCGCGACCATCGACCACTCCGAGACCGAGGAACTGGTCTTGGAGGGGGTCATCTCCCCCGAACAAGCCCGGACGCATCATGCCCGCAACGTCATCACGCGCAGCCTCGGGCAGGGGCAGGCGCTGCAGCCTGACGTGTGGTTGCTTCCCTGCGCGCCGGCGGAGCGGTTCCTGGTGTGCTCGGACGGGTTGAACTCCGAGGTCGGGGACGCCGACATTCGCGCGATCTGCCTGGCGGAGCGGGAGCCGCAGGCGGCGGCGGACGCCCTCGTCGAGGCCGCTCTCGCCGCCGGGGGGCGCGACAACGTCACCGCGATCGTCGTGGACGCCGGTTCACAGGGCTGACTCGGAGTCCTCCCGCCGCTTCACCGCGGCGATCACCCTGTAGGTCAGCGGCAGCAGCACGGCCTCCACCCCGACCTTGTAGACGAAGCCGACCACGATGTAGTTGACCAGGGCGGGCAGCGGGATCGAGCCGCCGCCCATCCAGGCACCGAGCGGGCCGAACGCGATCGTGCAGAACACGAGGGTGTCCACGAACTCGCCGGCGACCGTGGAGGTCAGCAGTCGTACCCAGAGTCGGTTCTCCCCGGTGCGGCGCTTGATGCGCACCAGCACCCAGGCGTTGAGCAACTGCCCGAGGAGGTAGGCCAGCAGGCTCGCCACGACGATCCTGGGGACGAAGCCGAGGACTGCCGTCCAGGCATCCTGCAGTGCCCAGTCCGAGGCTGGGGGAGCGGCCCCGACGATGAGGAACGTCACGCTCATCAGCGCCGCCATCGCGAACCCCAGCACGATGGCACGGCGCGCCTGGCGGAGGCCGTACACCTCCGCGAGGACATCGCCGAGGATGTAGGTCAGCGGAAACAGCAGCGCCCCGCCGTCGGTGATCAGCGGCAGGATCTGCACGGTCCCCACGCTCACGACGGGACCCAATTCGATCAGCTTGGTCGCCGCCACGTTCGCGATCAGCAGCAATCCGACGAAGGCCGCTACGACCAAGTCGGCCAGCCCGCGCGGGGGGCGTTCGGCGGGCGAAGCGGGAACGGTGCTGGCGTCGGTCACGGGGCCGCATGCTACCCCCGGGGCGAGCGGGCTCCGGTGTCGACCGCTCCTGACGGGCACACCCGGGCAGCAGACGCGCCGCGTGGGTTGGTGGCAAGATCGGTGCATGAGCGAGGAAGAGATCACGATCACCGACGATGGTCCTGACACCATCGACCAGCTCCAACCGGACGAGACGCTCATCGATCGAGGCGTCGACGATGTCCTCGACGAGGGCTATGTCCCCCCGGACAAGTGGTCCCCCGGCATGGGTTACGGGAACACGCCCGCCGAGGAGCGCCAGGGCGAGACGCTGGAGATGCGCGTGGCCCAGGAAGAGCCGGAGTCGGCCGGGCCCGACGAGACCCCGTGGAATCCGGACGACGAACCCCGCGAGGTGGGCAGCGTCCGGGCTGGCCGGCTGGTCGATGCCAATCACGGCGAGGCCGGCGCCGACACCACCAGCGAGGCGGTGGCTTTCGCGGTCGGGATCGACGGTGGCGCCGCGAGCGCCGAAGAGGCCGCGATGCACATCATCGAGTCGCAGGACGACGACGACATCGTCTGAGCCCTGCGCCCGAACTAGACTGGGGGGAAGCTGCCGGGCGCTTGCCCGGTCTCCCGTCCAGCATGGAGGAATGACCCTGTCATCCCAGATTCAACCCGGCCGTGAGGCCGTCCGCCAGGTGACCGTCCCCGCGTCGATCCCGATGGTCACTCTCGTCGGCCCCCGAGACGAGTTCCTGCGCACCCTCGAGACGCATCTGGACGCCGACGTCCACGTGCGGGGCAACGAGATCACCTTCACCGGCCCGGCCGACGCCGTGACTCGGGCCGCCGAGGTGCTGACCGAACTCATCACCATCGTCCGTACCGGGCAGGGCCTGACGGCGGACGCGGTGGAGCGCGTCATCGGCATGTCCGCCGACCCGGACACGCGTGCCGCCGAGATCCTGACCCAGAACATCTTGTCCACGCGCGGTAAGACGATCCGGCCGAAGACCCTGAACCAGAAGCGGTATGTGGACGCCATCGACACCCACACGGTGGTGTTCGGCATCGGACCGGCGGGCACCGGCAAGACGTACCTGGCGATGGCCAAGGCCGTGCAGGCCCTCCAGGCCAAAGAGGTCAACCGCATCATCTTGACCCGGCCAGCCATCGAGGCGGGCGAGCGGCTCGGCTTCCTGCCCGGCACGCTGAACGACAAGATCGATCCCTATGTGCGCCCGCTCTACGACGCGCTGCACGACATGGTGGACGCCGACTCGGTGCCCAAGCTGCTCACCGCAGGCACCATCGAGGTCGCCCCGCTGGCTTACATGCGTGGCCGGACGCTCAACGACGCGTTCATCATCCTCGACGAGGCGCAGAACACGTCCATGGAGCAGATGAAGATGTTCCTGACGCGGCTCGGCTTCAACTCGAGGATGGTCGTCACCGGGGACGTGACTCAGGTCGACCTTCCCGGTGGCACCAAGTCGGGTCTGCGCGAGGTGCAGTCGATCCTCGACGGCGTCGACGACATCGCGTTTTGCCAGCTCACCAACCAGGACGTGGTGCGGCATCGGTTGGTGGGCCGCATCGTCGCCGCCTATGACCGCTACGACTCCCTGCAACCGCAGGGGTCCCGAGGCCGGCCGGGCGGGCCGGCGGCGCGCCGCGTGGCGCGTCATGCCGGGCAGCGGCGCAGCACCGAATCGGGGGAATCATCGTGATCGACATCAATAACGAGTCCGGCATCGAGGTCGACGAGGTCCGGCTGGTTCGGCTGGCGGCGTTCGCGCTGGAGCAGTTGCGGATCCATCCTCAGGCAGACCTGTCGATCCTGCTGGTCGACGAGACGACCATGGCGGATTATCACGTCCGGTTCATGGACTTGCCCGGCCCCACCGACGTCCTGAGTTTCCCGATGGACGAGCTGCGTCCGCCGCGAGACGACGAGGACCCGCCGCTCGGGCTGCTGGGCGACATCGTGCTCTGCCCGACGGTGACGGCGGCCCAGGCGGCCGACAACGGGCGAACCGCGGACGGCGAGGCCGACTACCTGCTCGTCCATGGGTTGTTGCACCTGCTGGGCCACGATCACGCCGAACCCGAGGAGAAGCGGGTGATGTTCGGGCTCAACGATCGGATCATCGCGGCCTGGGACGCTTCGCGCGCGGCCTGACCGGGGGCGCTGTCCTGCGCGTGTGCGCCGCTAGACTGGCGCGCATCGCCGAGAAGGAGTCGTGAGTACCCCTGTTAACCCAAACCGAGTGGATCCTGCTCGTGGTCGCCGTCGTGTGCGTGCTGCTGGCCTGTGCCCTGACGTCGATCGAGTCGGCGCTCCAGTCTTTCAGTAAGTCCCGCGCCGAAGCCCACGTCAAGGAGGGCAAGCGTGGCGCCGAGCGTCTCCTGCAGATCATGCAGGACCCGGCCCCCTACCTGAACACGGCCCTGTTCCTGCGGTTGCTGAGCGAGATCAGCGCCATCGTGCTGGTCGCCGTCGTCGTGACGAACCACGTCGAGGCGCTGTGGGAAGACCTGCTGTTCACCATCGTCCCGATGCTGGTGGTGTCGTTCGTGCTGATCGGGGTCGCTGCACGCACGCTGGGTCGTCAGAAGGCCGACCGGATTGCGCTGAGCAGCACCCGGTTGATCTCCGCCCTCACCACCGTGATCGGCCCCATCCCGCAGATCCTGATCATCATCGGCAATGCGATCACGCCCGGGCGCGGGTTCACCGATGGCCCGTTCACCTCTGAGGCCGAGCTACGCGAGATGGTCGACATGGCTGAGGCGTCCGACCTCATCGAGGCCGGCGAGCGACGCATGATCCACTCGGTCTTCGAGCTGGGCGACACCATCGTCAAGGAAGTGATGGTGCCGCGCACCGAGATGGTGTGGATCGAGAAGGACAAGACTCTGCGGCAAGGGCTGTCCCTTGCGCTGCGCTCGGGTTTCTCCCGCATCCCCGTCATCGGTGAAGACGTCGACGACGTGCTGGGCGTCCTCTACCTCAAGGACGTCATCCGGCGCACCTACGACAACCCGAACGCGCAGGCGTCGGAGAACGTCGACTCGCTCATGCGCCCGCCGACGTTCTGCCCCGACAGCAAGCCCGTCGACGCGCTGCTGAAGGAGATGCAGCTGACCCGCAGCCACGTGGTGATCGTGGTGGACGAGTTCGGCGGCACCGCGGGCCTGGCCACCATCGAGGACATCCTGGAGGAGATCGTCGGCGAGATCGTCGACGAGTTCGACGAGGAGATCGCGCCGGTCGTCCGGCTCTCCGACGGCCGGTTCCGGGTCAGTTCGCGGCTGCCGGTGGACGAGTTGGGGGAGTTATTCGGGCTGAAGGTCGACGACGATGACGTGGACACCGTCCTCGGTCTGATGGCCAAGGAGCTGAACAAGGTGCCGATCGCCGGCTCGGTCGTCGACTGGGAGGGCATCGAACTCGTCGCGGAGCGTGCCTCGGGGCGACGGCATTCCATCCAGACCGTGGTGGCGGGCCTCATCCGGGAGGCGAGCGACACCGACGCGGCGGTCGACGCCACCGTCGAACTGGCGGCGTCGGCCAAGAAGGGCCGCCGCCACCACGAGCAGGCCGACGGGTCACCGGCAGGAGAGGAATCAGCATGAGCCATCCCGACGAGGATCTCGACCTCGACGCGGAGGAGCAGGTCCTGGCGGCGTCGGCAGGAGGTGCCGCGCAGGCGTCCTGGGAGGCGCCCGCGGGGTTCCGTTCCGGCTTCGCCTGCTTCGTCGGCCGACCCAACGCGGGCAAGTCGACCCTGACGAATGCGATCGTCGGGGAGAAGATCGCGATCACCTCCAGCAAGCCGCAGACCACTCGCCGGATCATCCGCGGGATCGTGAACCGACCAGAGGCGCAGCTCGTGCTGGTCGACACCCCGGGGTTGCACCGGCCCCGCACCCTGCTCGGGGAGCGGCTCAACGACATGGTCTATGAGACCTGGTCGAGTGTCGACGTCATCGGCGTATGCCTGCCCTGCAACCAGCGCATCGGCCCGGGCGATGAGTTCCTGCTCAAAGAAATCTCCGAGCTTCCCCGGCGACCCAAGCTGGTCGCCCTCGCCACCAAGACCGACCTGGTCAGCCGCGAACGGATCGGCCAGCACCTGGTCAAGATCGCCTCCATGGAGGAGCAACTCGGCCTGCACTGGGAGGCGATCGTGCCCGTCTCGGCGCTGACCGACGACCAGGTCGACATCGTCGTGGAGGAACTCGTCGGGCTGCTCCCGGCCGGGCCAGTGCTGTTCCCCGACGACGAGGTCACCGACGAGCCGATCGACACCCGGATCGCCGAACTGATCCGGGAGGCCGCCCTGGAGGGTGTCAGCGACGAACTGCCGCACTCCATCGCCGTCATCATCGACGAGATGCGTCCCCGGGAGGACCGCCCCGCCGACAAGCCGATGATGGACGTGTTCGCGTCCATCATCGTGGAGCGGGACAGCCAAAAGGGCATCATCATCGGTCATCGGGGTGAGCGGCTCAAGGAGGTCGGCCGCATCGCGCGGCTCCAGGCCAAGGAACTCCTGGGCATGCCGGTCCATCTGGCGATTCACGTCAAGGTGATGCCCGAATGGCAGCGCGACGCGAAGTACCTGAACCGCCTGGGGTTCTAGGAGTGACCCGCCGCACGCTTCCCAGCCGCGCGCGGCGCTGGGGCGTCTTCGCGGTCGGTGAGGTACGGACGGGGCTGCGCCGCGTCCGCGGCTCGGTCGTGCCGTTGCTGCAGTCGGCGATGGCCGCCGGGCTGGCGTGGTTCCTGGCCGAGCAGCTTCTGGGGCGCCAAGCCCCGCTGTTCGCGCCGATCGCGGCGTTCGTGTGCCTCGGATTCAAGGTGGACCGGGTGCCCCGCAAGGTCGCCGAGATGGGCGTGGGGGCCACGGTGGGCGTCCTGATCGGCGAGGTCATTTCGCTGTACCTCGGTGCGGGGTGGTGGCAGATGGCCCTGGCCCTCATCAGCGGCGCCATGATCGGACGGTTCCTCGACCGCGGCGAACTCACCACCATGCAGGGCGGCGTGAACGCCATGGTGGTGGTCGGGATGACGTCGTACGCGGCCCAGTCGGGTGGGTTCACCGGCCGCTGGATGGATGCCATCGTGGGCGCGCTGGTCGCCTTGGTGGTTGCGGTGCTGCTGCCTCGCCATCCCACGGAACGCCCCCGCCGGTATGCGCGCACCACCTTGTCGGAGTTCGCTCAACTGCTCGACATGCTCGGTCGTGGCCTCGTCGTCGGGGACGTGGAGGAACTCGCGGACGCCCGCGAACAGCGCAAGGTCGTCCAACAGGTGAGCAACACGTGGGAGACGACTCTGTCGACCGCTCGCGAGGTGGTGGCTGCCAACCCGAGCCTGTGGAGCCAGCGCGGCGAGGTCGCCGAACTCGGACGCCTGTACCGGTTGACCGCCCGCGCCCAGCGATCCTCCTACATGCTCGGGCGCCAGGGGCTGTCGATGGTCGAGGAGATCGGTCCGCTGCGCGAGGTCGGGGCGCTCGTGCTGGAGGCGTCCCGGGCCGCCCACGCGCTCGCAGGGTCCGTCGGCGCCTGGCAGCGTCCTGAGGGGGCGCGCGCCACGCTGCTCGGGATCGCGCGGCGGACCTCACCGGCGCGGCTGACCTCCGACGAGTGGCGCGACATCGCGCTCATGTCGGTGATGCGCGCCCTCATCGTCGACCTGCTGCAGATCAGCGGTCTGTCCCGCTCGGACGCGCGCAACGCCCTCGCCGAGGCCACCGGACGCCCGTTCGTGGAGGGCGGCGACGACGTCCCCGATCCCGACAGCGACGACCTGGCCTCCCCGCTGTGGGGATGAGCCGGGTGGCGGGGTTCGGCCGCGGTATGTGTACCATGGCGGACATGGCACGGGCGTACCTGCTTCTTGGTCGCCGCAGCGGGTCCTAGCTCTCCCACCGAAGTAGGGGGATCGAGCGTCAGGCTCACTCGCTGCGGTGTTCTTCGCGCGCCTGGCAATCACAGTTGAGACCTTCAGGAGATGTCGCCATGACCACCAACACCGTCACCACTGGCACGCGTGCGCAGCAGGGCAAGCCGGTGCAGCAACCCAGCCCCATGCCTTTCCACCGCTACTCGGCCTTCCAGCCGGTGCGCGTTCCGGATCGCACCTGGCCCGACCAGCAGATCACCCACGCCCCCCGCTGGCTGACCACGGACCTGCGCGACGGGAACCAGGCACTCATCGATCCGATGACGCCGGCCCGCAAGCTGAAGATGTTCGAACTGCTGGTCAAGATGGGCTACAAGGAGATCGAGATCGGGTTCCCGTCCGCCTCCCAGACCGACTTCGACTTCGTGCGCAAGCTGATCGTCGAGGACCGCATCCCCGACGACGTGCAGATCTCCGTGCTGACCCAGGCCCGCGAGGATCTGATCTCGCGGACCGCCGAATCGCTGCAGGGTGCACATCGGGCCAACATCCACATGTACAACGCGACCGCCGAACTGTTCCGCCGGGTCGTGTTCAATGTCGACGAGTCCCAGTGCATCGCCATGGCCACCCGGGGTACCGAACTGGTCATGAAGTACGCCGACCAGTACCTGGGCGACACCGAGTTCGGCTACCAGTACAGCCCCGAGATCTTCACCCAGACCCCCACCGACTTCGCCGTCGAAGTCTGCAACCGGGTCGCCGAGGTGTGGCAGCCCGACGCCGGACGGGAGATCATCTTCAATCTGCCCGCCACCGTCGAGATGAGCACTCCGAACACCTACGCCGACCAGATCGAGTACTTCATCCGGCATGTCCGCAACCGCGAGAACATCGCGGTCTCGCTGCACCCCCACAACGACCGCGGTACCGCCGTCGCGGCCACCGAACTGGCCTTGATGGCCGGGGCGGACCGCGTCGAGGGCTGCCTGTTCGGGCACGGTGAGCGCACCGGCAACGTGGACCTGGTCACCTTGGGGCTGAACCTGTTCAGCCAGGGAATCGATCCGCAGATCGACTTCTCCGACATCGACGAGGTGCGTCGCACCGTCGAGTACTGCACGGGTTTGCCCGTCCACCCGCGTCACCCCTACGCCGGCGATCTGGTCTACACGGCCTTCTCCGGCTCGCACCAGGACGCCATCAAGAAGGGGCTGGAGGCCCTGCAGAAGCAGGCCGACTCCGAGGGCGTCGGCCTGCACGACCTGCACTGGGAGGCCCCCTACCTGCCCATCGACCCGCACGACGTGGGACGCACCTACGAGGCGGTCATCCGCGTCAACAGCCAGTCCGGCAAGGGCGGCATGGCCTACATCATGAAGAACGACCACAAGATGGATCTGCCTCGGCGCCTGCAGATCGAGTTCAGCCGGGTCGTCCAGCAGCGCACCGACGCCGCGGGCGGCGAGGTCGGCAGCGAAGCGATGTGGGAGATCTTCGAAGCCGAGTACTTCGGTGACCACACCCCGCTGGAACTGCTGCAGTACAAGCTCACCGCCGAGGGCGGCGTCTACACCGTCGACGCCGCACTGAAGGTCAACGGCGCCGAACGCCAGGTGGGAGGCGAAGGCAACGGCCCTCTGTCCGCCTTCGTGGATGCCATCGCCGCGGCCGGGTTCCCGGTCCGGGTTCTCGACTACTCCGAGCACGCCCTGAGCGCAGGCGGTGACGCCTTGGCGGCCGCCTACGTGGAGGCAGAGGTCGGCGAGGGCGACGACGCCCGCGTCGTATGGGGGGTGGGGCGGCACAACTCCATCATCACCGCCTCCATGCGTGCCGTGATCAGCGCGATCAACCGCACCGACCGACCCGAGTGATCCCCGCGACGCCCGCCTGTCCTCGTGACGGGCGGGCGTTGTGCGTCCGCGGACGGGCGGCTAAACGTGGGATCGGCGCATGCAGCCATCCCGGCATCCCTAGACTGCCGTCGGTTCGTTGTCGCCGTTGATAGGAGAATCCATGGAGCTCACACCCGACCTGCAAGAGGACTTCGACATCGTCGTGCGCCGAAACCCCGGCGAGGCGGAGTTCCACCAGGCGGTGCGCGAAGTGCTCGAATCGCTCGGCCCGGTCGTGTCCAAGCGGCCCGAGTACGGCGAGATGGGCATCATCCCCCGCATCTGTGAGCCCAACAAGCAGATCATCTTCAAGGTGAACTGGCAGGACGATCGGGGCCGTGTCCACACCAACCGTGGCTTCCGCGTCCAGTTCAACAGTGCCCTGGGGCCCTACAAGGGCGGTCTGCGGTTCCACCCCAGCGTCTACTTGGGCATCATCAAGTTCCTCGGCTTCGAGCAGATCTTCAAGAACGCCCTGACCGGCCTGCCGATCGGCGGCGGCAAGGGCGGCTCCGACTTCGACCCCAAGGGCCGCTCGGACAACGAGGTGATGCGGTTCTGCCAGTCCTTCATGACCGAGCTGTACCGCCACATCGGTGAGTACACCGACGTGCCCGCCGGCGACATCGGCGTCAGCGGCCGGGAGATCGGCTGGATGTTCGGCCAGTACAAGCGGCTGACCAACCGCTTCGAGGCCGGCGTCTTCACCGGCAAGGGCCTCAGCTACGGCGGCTCGCTGGTGCGCAAGGAAGCGACCGGCTACGGCGCGGTCTACTTCACCCAGGCCATGCTTTCCACCAAGGGCACGGACTTCTCCGGCAAGCGCGTCACCGTTTCCGGCTCGGGCAATGTCGCGATCTATGCCATGGAACAGGCGATTGCCTATGGCGCCAAGGTCGTCGCCTGCTCTGACAGCAGCGGCTACATCGTCGACGAGGCGGGCATCGACCTCGATCTCG
>RRZT010388378.1_pt1 | contig 46831 bp, 41 predicted proteins | sample 2165551 | NCBI WGS metagenome assembly RRZT01 (sample SAMN10456910, study PRJNA506462) | wastewater metagenome | biome: wastewater; feature: sludge; material: wastewater sludge; isolation source: wastewater sludge with Escherichia coli K12::gfp cells carrying plasmid... | place: USA: Moscow, Idaho... | reverse complement strand
ACCAAGCAGATATCCTATTTTGTTTGGAGTTGAGCGGAAGTACCATATGTGGGCCACAGGAACAGTTAGTGTTATGTGTCCCATTCTTTCGCGCCTGACCTTCTTCTCTGTAACCTCTACACCGCAACGATCGCAAATAATACCGCGGTAACGAATTCTTTTGTATTTTCCGCAATGACACTCATAATCCTTGTATGGACCAAAAATGCGCTCACAGAAAAGTCCGTCTCTCTCCGGTTTGTATGTGCGATAGTTAACAGTTTCCGGTTTAAGCACTTCACCAGAAGATGTCTCCAGAATCTCCTCAGGAGATGCAAGACCAATGGAAATTTGGCTGAAATTGCTCTTTACCTTTATCTCTTTTTTGAAAGACATATTATTCTCTTTTCAAATGTTCAAATACTTAATTTAGATCAGTCAAGATTGACACTGAGTCCCAGACCGCGAAGTTCGTGCAGAAGCACATTCAGGGATTCAGGTATGCCCGGCTGAGGCATAGTCTCTCCCTTAACAATTGCTTCGTACGCTCTTGAGCGACCAGTTACATCGTCTGACTTGATTGTGAGAATTTCCTGCAGGATATTGGCAGCACCAAAAGCCTCCAGTGCCCATACCTCCATCTCTCCAAAGCGCTGTCCGCCAAACTGAGCCTTACCTCCCAGCGGCTGCTGAGTAATAAGGGAGTAAGGTCCTATTGATCTTGCGTGCATCTTGTCATCAACCATGTGGCCTAGTTTGAGCATGTAAATCACTCCAACTGTAGCCGGCTGGTCAAACATCTCACCTGTACCTCCGTCACGCAGATATGTTTTGCCATATTTTGGAACTCCGGCTTTATCTGTCTCTGCAGTGATTTCGTCAAGTGTTGCACCATCAAAAATAGGTGTACTGAACTTTTTGCCATTCTTCTGACCTGCCCATCCCAGAACTGTTTCGTATATCTGACCCAGATTCATACGAGATGGTACACCCAGAGGATTTAGTACGATGTCCACAACTGAACCATCTTCAAGGAATGGCATATCTTCATCACGAACGACTTTAGCAACAATACCTTTGTTACCGTGTCTTCCTGCCATCTTGTCTCCAACACGAACTTTACGCTTCTTGGCAATGTAAACCTTTGCAAGCTGCATAATTCCGGTTGGAAGTTCATCTCCAATTGTGAGATTGTATTTAATTCTCTTAAGTTCAGCATCATACTCCTTATGTGCAATAAGGTAGTTATTGATTAATTGCTTAATTAGTGTGTTAGTGTTTTTATCTGTTGTCCATTTTGCAGGATTGATATTCTCATATGAGAGAGAATTCAATGCTTCAAATGTAAACGGCTGATCTTTTGTAATAAGTTCTACTCCGTAAAGGTCGCTTACTCCGTTTGATGTCTTGTTGTTAAGAAGTTCCATCAATTTTGCGAGGAATGTCTGACGCAGAGCAGCTGCTTTACGATCAAAGTTTTCCTCGGCGTGCTGGAGCTGATTCTTGGATGTACTCTTACCTCTTTTTGAGTTCTCTTTTGCAACTTTTGAGAATAATCTCTTGTCAATTACGGTACCTCTGAGTGAAGGTGATGCTTTAAGAGATGCATCTTTAACATCGCCTGCCTTGTCACCGAATATTGCGCGAAGAAGTTTCTCTTCCGGAGAAGGATCACTCTCGCCTTTAGGAGTAATCTTTCCAATAAGAATATCTCCCGGCTCAACATTGGCTCCAATGCGAATTATACCGTTTTCATCTAGATCTTTTGTTGCCTCTTCGCTCACATTTGGAATGTCAGATGTAAGCTCTTCCATACCACGCTTGGTATCGCGAACCTCCATAATATATTCGTCAACATGGATAGATGTAAAGACATCTTCTCTCAAAAGTCTTTCTGAAACTACAATTGCATCCTCAAAGTTATAACCCTTCCAAGGCATAAACGCAACCTTCAGGTTTCTTCCAAGAGCAAGGTCTCCACCCTGTGTGGCATAGCCCTCAGTCATAATCTGTCCAGGTACAACCTTCTCTCCCTTTCTTACAATTGGTTTTAAGGTTATAGAGGTGTTCTGGTTGGTTTTTCTGTAAAGTGGCAGTTTGTAAACTGTAACTTCCGGATCAAAGCTTACAAAACGCTCGTTTTCAGTCATCTCATATTTGACATGAATCTCACGGGCATCAACATAAACCACCTCACCTTTGCCTCTTGCAACAATCTGTGTTCTTGAATCCTGAACAACAGGACCTTCAAGCCCTGTACCAACTATTGGTGATTCGGGACGGATAAGCGGAACAGCCTGACGCATCATGTTTGATCCCATCAGAGCGCGGTTTGCATCGTCGTGCTCAAGGCAAGGAATAAGTGATGCAGCTATTGAGGCTATCTGGTTTGGAGAGACATCCACAAGGTCAACCTTGGATTTGTCCACAACAGGATAGTCGGCCTCGTAACGGCATTTAATCCTCTCATCTGTGATAAGACCATCTTCTGCTATATGTACATTCGCCTGTGCAACCATCTTCTGCTCTTCATCCTCAGCGCTCATATAGATACAGCCCTTTGCGGTCATATCAACAAATCCTTCCGTCACTTTTCTGTAAGGGGTCTCAATAAAGCCCAGATCGTTAATCTTTGCATATACACAAAGAGAGGAGATAAGGCCGATGTTTGGACCCTCAGGTGTCTCAATAGGGCACAGCCTGCCGTAGTGTGTATAGTGTACATCTCGAACCTCAAAACCTGCACGGTCTCTTGAAAGACCTCCGGGACCCAAAGCTGAGAGTCTTCTCTTGTGAGTCATTTCTGCCAGTGGATTTGTCTGATCCATAAACTGAGAGAGCTGGCTCGATCCAAAGAAGGAGTTGATTACTGAAGAGAGGGTCTTGGCATTGATAAGGTCAATAGGGTAGAAGACCTCGTTATCACGCACATTCATTCTCTCCCTTATGGTTCTTGCCATTCTTGATAAACCAACGCTAAACTGGTTGGCGAGCTGTTCGCCAACAGTCCTGATACGCCTGTTGCTCAAGTGGTCAATATCATCAACTATTGCTTTAGAGTTAATAAGTTGTATAAGGTACCTGATGATTTCAATTATATCCTGTTTGGTAAGGACTCTGGTCTCGTCAGGGATGTTGATATTAAGCTTGTGGTTAAGCCTGTATCTCCCCACCTCTCCCAGGTCATACCTTTTATCTGAGAAGAACAGCTTGTCAATAACATCTCTTGCTGTTGCCTCGTCTGCCGGTTCAGAATTTCTGAGCTGGCGGTATGTATAGTAAACGGCCTCTTTTCCAGTGTTGCATACATCTTTCTGTAGTGTGTTTGCAATAATGGCGAAGTCGTTAAGATTAACATCCTCTTTGTGAATGAGAATGGTACTTACTCCTGATTCAAGAATTTCGTCAATATGATCCTCCTCAATCGTTGTCTCTCTCTCCAGAATGACTTTAACCCTTTGAATGTAAACTACCTCTCCAGTATCTTCGTCCACAAAGTCTTCGTTCCAGGTAGTGAGTACCTTGGCTGCCAATTTGCTGCCAACGCACTTCTTGAGATTTGCTTTTGTTACCTTTACTTCGTTTGCAAGGCCAAAAATATCAAGAATCTCCTTGTCACTTTCATAGCCAATAGCGCGAAGCAGAGTTGTTACAGGAAGTTTTTTCTTTCTGTCAATATATGCATACATGACATTGTTGATGTCAGTAGCAAACTCTATCCACGATCCCTTAAACGGGATGATACGGGCAGAGTAAAGTTTAGTTCCATTGGCATGGAGACTCTGTCCAAAGAAAACGCCAGGTGAACGGTGGAGCTGAGAAACAATTACTCTCTCCGAGCCGTTGATAACGAATGTCCCCCTTGGGGTCATATATGGAATTGTTCCAAGATATACATCCTGGATCATTGTTTCAAAATCTTCGTGAGTAGGATCTGTACAATAGAGCTTCAGCTTGGCCTTGAGCGGAACGCTGTAGGTTAGCCCCCTGTCCAAACACTCTTCGATAGAGTACCTTGGAGGGTCTATGAAGTAGTCAATAAATTCAAGGACAAAACTGTTACGGGTGTCCGTAATAGGGAATATCTCCTGAAATACTTTGTAAAGACCTTCATTTTTCCTGTTTTCAGGTGTGGTGTCAAGCTGAAAGAAGTCCTTAAAGGACTTAAGCTGCACCTCCAGAAAATCGGGATAATCCAGAAGGGATTTTGAAGTCGCGAATGTAATCCGCTGATTGATATTTGTTTGCGACATTTTATTCGGATTGGTTGAAATTATGTTAAAATAACGACAAAAAGGCTTAGAGCCGTTTAGGGCTCTAAACCTGATATGAATACCCGTTTAACGGGATGTAGAGTTATTTAATCTCAACTTCTCCGCCTGCTTCTTCTAACTGAGCTTTTACTTGTTCTGCTTCCGCTTTAGATACTTTCTCCTTAATTGGTTTTGGTGAAGCATCTACAAGGTCTTTAGCCTCTTTAAGACCAAGTCCGGTAATCTCCTTAACAACTTTCACAATCTGGAGTTTTGCCTGACCAGGTGACTTAAGGATAACATCAAACTGAGTTTGTTCAGCTACTTCAGCTACTGCTGCTGCTGCCGGTCCTGCTACAGCTACTGCTGCTGCTGCCGGCTCAATTCCGTACTCCTCTTTAAGAACTTTTGCCAATTCTTGTACATCTTTTACAGAGAGGTTTACTAATTCTTCTGCAAATTTTTTGATATCTGCCATGGTTGTAAATATTTAAATGATTTTTAATTTCTTATTGTTACTCTTTTTCTGATAGTGTCTTCACGATACCTGCAATTTTACCGCCACCGCTTGATTCAAGGGCAGAAATAACATTGCGGACAGGTGCCTGTAGAAGACCAATGATGTCTCCGATGAGTTCTTCACGAGACTTGATTGCTACTAATGCATCAAGTTGGTTTTCACCAACATAAGCACATTCCTGTACATAAGCTCCTTTAAGAACGGGTTTACCGTGCTTTTTACCAAACTCTTTGATAAGTTTGGCAGGTGTGTTTGCAACCTCTGTAAACATTACCGCAGAAGGACCTTCAAGTATAGGGAAGAGCAGCTCAACTTCTTCAATACCTCTTTTTTCAAGAGCTTTGCGAAGCAGGGTGTTCTTTACAACAACCAGTTTGATTTCCTTTTCGAAGCAAGTACGGCGCAATAGGGCTGTCTTCTCGGCGTTCAGGCCTGAGATGTCTGCCAGGTAGAAATTAGGTGTTTTCTCAAGTTGCGCTGCCAAGCTTTCAATAATCTGTGTTTTTTCTTCTTTTCTCATAAACCAAATTTATTATTCAGCAGCACTAAACGACTTGCTATCGATATTTATTCCGGGACTCATTGTAGAAGAGATGAATATACTCTTTACATAGGTACCTTTCAGCGCCTGAGGTTTTAGTTTGATAACTGTGTTGATGAATTCAAGTGCATTTTCTGCCAGGTGATGAGGATCAAAAGATACCTTACCAACTGAAGCGTGAATAATTCCTTGTTTGTCAACCTTAAAGTCAATCTTACCAGCCTTTACCTCTTTAACAGCCTGTGCAATATCCATTGTCACAGTACCTGTCTTAGGGTTAGGCATCAAACCACGTGGGCCTAGGATACGACCAATGGCTCCAATCTTGGCCATTACAGATGGTGTACAGATAATAACATCCACATCAGTCCAGCCGTTCTTGATCTTCTCGATATAGTCGTCTAGTCCAACATGGTCTGCACCAGCTTCCTTTGCTTCGGTCTCCTTGTCAGGAGTACAAAGTACAAGTACACGAACGGTTTTACCAGTTCCGTGAGGGAGGGAAACCACGCCGCGAACCATTTGATTGGCTTTACGGGGGTCAACGCCCAATCTCATTGCAACATCAACAGAGGCGTCAAACTTTGTAAAAGAGATCTCCTTTACAAGATTGCAAGCCTCCAGAAGTTTGTACTGCTTCAATGGATCGACCTTTGCGTATACTATTTTTTGATTTTTTGTCAGCTTACTCATTTTCGCAGAATTTTTTAAATTACATCTTCAGGAAATGTGCCAGTAACATTGATACCCATACTGCGTGCAGTTCCGGCTACCATTGACATGGCAGACTTCATAGTGAACGCGTTCATATCCGGCATCTTGTCTGTAGCTATCTCACGGATCTGCTCCCATGTCACTGATCCAACCTTCTTCCTGTTTGGTTCAGCAGAACCAGACTGGATTTTAGCGGCCTCTTTCAACTGAACAGCCACCGGTGGTTGCTTTACAATAAATGTAAATGACTTATCGCTGAAAACAGTGATAATGACAGGCAGAATTTTACCGGCCTTATCCTGGGTGCGGGCATTAAACTGCTTGCAGAAATCCATAATGTTCACCCCTTTGGAACCGAGAGCCGGTCCTACAGGAGGAGAGGGATTAGCTGCACCGCCTTTAATCTGCAATTTAATGAGTGCGGCAACTTCTTTAGCCATAATTAATGATTTTTTATTCTTTTACTACTTGAACAAAATTTAACTCCAGAAGAGTCTTCCTTCCAAAAATCTTCACCATTACCTTCACCTTCTTTTTGTCTTCGTCAATCTCTTCAACAGTTCCGTCGAAACCGTTAAATGGACCGTCTACTACTTTTACGGATTCACCAATGATGAATGGAGTGATATTCTCCTCATCCCTGTCTGCAAGCTCGTCAACCTTACCTAATATACGATTAACCTCAGACTGACGAAGCGGAACAGGGACATTGTCCTTGGATGCTTTGTCTGTCAGAAAACCTGAAACATGAGGAATGTCGCGGATTATATGCTGAATCTCGGGGGAGAGGATGGCTTCAATAAGTATATAACCCGGAAAAAATATGCGCTCCATTGATACCTTTTTACCATTTTTTACCTGGTAAATTTTCTCAGTAGGAATAAGAACCTGAAGAATCTTATCCTCCAGCTTCAAACGCTTAATTTCGCTTTCTATATACTCTTTGGCCTTTTTCTCTTTGCCTCCGGCAGCTCTTACGACATACCAATTTTTGGTGATCTCACTCATAATTAGTACAACAGATTGTAAATGGTTGTCATAATGTTCCTGAAACCAAAGTCCATAACAAAAATGACCCCGGCAAAGATAAGAGATGCAACCATAACTAATATGGCTGAACTCTGAAGCTGTTGCCATGATGGCCAGCTAACCTTGTTTACCAGTTCGGTGTACGATTCCTGAAGATACAACTTTATCTTGTTCATCTTTATTTGATTTTCGGTCTTGGCAGAGGAAGCTTTCTGCTTCGACCGGATTGTTAAAAACCGACGCGTAACCATCGGTTTTGCAGGGGCAGAGAGATTCGAACTCCCATCAACGGTTTTGGAGACCGCTATTCTACCCTTGAACTATGCCCCTAGATAAAGTTAGCCACCTTTGAAGGGTGACTAACTCTCTGTTGTATGAAATTAGTCGATAATCTCTGTAACCTGACCTGCACCAACTGTACGGCCACCTTCGCGGATAGCGAAACGAAGACCAACTTCTACAGCGATTGGAGTGATAAGTTCGATTGACATTTGGATGTTGTCGCCAGGCATAACCATTTCAACACCTTCAGGTAAGTTAACTACGCCAGTAACGTCAGTTGTACGGAAGTAGAACTGTGGGCGGTAGTTAGTGAAGAATGGAGTATGACGTCCACCTTCTTCTTTGGATAATACGTAAACTTCACCTTTGAATTTAGTATGAGGTTTAATTGAACCTGGTTTCGCAAGAACTTGACCACGTTCGATTTCTTTACGTTCAACACCACGAAGTAATGCACCGATATTGTCACCTGCTACTGCAGAATCAAGTAATTTACGGAACATTTCTACACCAGTGATAGTAGTTTGTTTGGACTCTTCAGCCATACCAACGATTTCTACCACATCACCAACTTTGATTTCGCCACGTTCAACACGGCCAGTAGCAACAGTACCACGACCTGTGATTGTGAAAACGTCCTCAACTGGCATTAAGAAAGCTTTGTCAGTATCACGAGTTGGAGTTGGGATATATTCATCAACTGCATCCATAAGTTCAACGATTTTCGCTTCATATTCAGCATCGCCTTCTAAAGCTTTTAACGCAGAACCGGAAACTACAGGAATATCATCGCCAGGGAATTCATAGCTGGAAAGAAGTTCACGAACTTCCATTTCAACTAATTCCATAAGTTCAGCATCATCAACCATGTCAGCTTTGTTTAAGAAAACTACCATTGCAGGTACGCCAACTTGACGAGAAAGAAGAATGTGCTCACGAGTTTGTGGCATCGGACCATCAGCTGCACTTACAACTAAGATCGCGCCATCCATTTGAGCAGCACCAGTGATCATGTTTTTAACATAGTCAGCATGACCTGGGCAGTCAACGTGTGCGTAATGACGTTTTGAAGTTTCATATTCAACGTGGGAAGTATTGATTGTAATACCACGTTCTCTTTCTTCTGGAGCTTTATCGATCATGTCGTAGCCTAAGAATTCAGCGCCACCAGTTTTTGATAATACTCTTGTGATAGCTGCTGTTAAAGTAGTTTTACCATGGTCAACGTGACCAATTGTACCAATGTTTACATGTGGTTTTGTTCTTTCAAACTTTTGTTTTGCCATTGTTTAAATCCTCCTTAATTATCTGCTTATTCGCCTTTATTTTTAGCGACAATAGCTTCTGAAATATTTTTAGGTACTTCATCATAATGTGAAATTTCCATGGAGTAGTTACCACGACCTTGTGTTTTAGAACGTAGGTCAGTTGCATATCCGAACATTTCGGAAAGTGGTACGAAAGATTTGATAACTTGCGCACCAGCACGTGCTTCCATACCGTCAATGCGTCCACGTCTGGAGTTTAAATCACCAATAACGTCACCCATATATTCTTCTGGAACAACTACTTCAACTTTCATATATGGCTCTAACAATACCGGTGTAGCTTTTTGAGCACCTGCTCTGAAGCCCATTGAACCGGCAATTTTAAATGCCATTTCTGAGGAGTCAACATCATGATAAGAACCATCGATTACAACAACCTTGATATCAACCATCGGATAACCGGCTACAACACCATTTTCCATTGCTTCTTTGATACCAGCTTCGATTGGGCTAATATATTCTTTTGGAATTGCCCCACCGACAACTTTGTTTTCAAAAGTAAAGCCTTGACCAGGTTCTTGAGGATAAAGTTCAAGTACACAGTGACCATATTGACCACGACCGCCGGATTGGCGAACGAATTTACCTTCTGTTTTAACTTGTTTACGAATTGTTTCGCGATAAGCAACTTGAGGCTTACCTACTGTACAATCCACTTTAAACTCTCTTAACATACGGTCAACGATGATTTCAAGATGTAATTCACCCATTCCGGCGATGATACATTGACCAGTTTCTTGGTCTGTACTCATGCGGAAAGTAGGATCTTCTTCTGCCAATCTAGTAAGCGCAATGCTCATTTTTTCTTGGTCAGCTTTTGTTTTAGGTTCAACAGCAACGGAGATAACCGGCTCTGGGAACACCATTGATTCTAAGATGATTGGTGCTTTATCATCGCAAAGTGTATCACCAGTTACTGTGTCTTTTAAACCAACTGCAGCTGCAATATCACCAGTGTAAACCATTTCGATTTCTTCACGACGATTTGCATGCATTTGTAGAATACGACCGATACGTTCTTTTTTACCCTTAGTGGAGTTAAACACATAAGAGCCCGAAGCCAATGTACCGGAGTAAACTCTAAAGAATGCCAATTTACCAACATAAGGGTCAGCCATAATTTTAAAAGCTAACGCTGAGAAAGGTAAATCATCACTAGCTTCACGTTTATCCTCAGCACCAGTGTCAGGATCAACACCTTTAATAGCTGGAATGTCAATCGGTGAAGGCATGTAATCAACTACTGCATCAAGCATTGGTTGAACACCTTTATTTTTATAAGAAGAACCACATAAAACAGGAGTCATTTTGCAAGCAATTGTAGCTTTACGAATTGCTGCTTTAATTTCTTCTGCCGTAATTTCTTCACCTTCAAGATATTTCATCATTAATTCGTCATCACTCTCAGCGACAGCATCAAGTAAGTTTTGACGATAAAGTTCAGCATCATCCTTCATTTCTTCAGGAATCTCAGCAGCTTCACTTGTTTTGCCAAGGTCATCAGTATAAATAATAGCTTTCATTTCGATAAGATCAACCATACCTTTGAAAACATCTTCAGAACCGATTGGCAATTGTAATGGAACAGGATTTGCTCCAAGGCGAGTTTTCATCATGTCAACAACATTATAAAAATCAGCACCTAATATATCCATCTTGTTTACGTACGCCATACGAGGTACGCCATATTTATCAGCTTGACGCCATACTGTTTCAGATTGAGGTTCAACCCCACCCTTAGCACAGAATACCGCAACCGAACCATCAAGTACCCTCAACGAACGTTCTACCTCAACAGTAAAGTCCACGTGTCCAGGTGTATCAATGATGTTTATACGATGATCATTCCATTGACAAGTTGTTGCAGCAGAAGTAATTGTAATACCTCTTTCTTGCTCTTGCACCATCCAGTCCATAGTAGCACCGCCATCATGAACCTCACCTATTTTATGTACTCTACCTGTATAGAACAGAATACGCTCAGTAGTAGTGGTTTTACCGGCATCGATATGCGCCATAATTCCTATGTTTCTCGTTTTTTCTAGAGAAAACTGTCTAGCCACTAACATCGCTCCTTACTATAAGGTAAATATTTTACCAACGATAATGTGCAAATGCTTTATTAGCTTCTGCCATTTTATGTGTATCTTCTTTTTTCTTAATAGATGCACCAGTATTATTAGCTGCATCTAAAAGTTCAGCAGAAAGTCTTTCACACATTGTTTTTTCACCACGTAATCTTGAATAGTTAACAATCCAACGAATACAAAGTGTCATACGACGGTCAGGACGAACTTCTACAGGAACTTGATAGTTAGCACCACCAACACGGCGAGCACGTACTTCTAAAACAGGCATTACATTTTTTAGTGCAGTTTCAAAAACTTCTAATGGATCTTTACCAGTTTTAGCTCTAATATTTTCAAACGCGTCATATACAACTTTTTCAGCAACACCTTTTTTACCAGACAACATAACTTTGTTGATAAATTTAGTAAGTACTTTAGAGTTGTACACCGGATCCGGTAACACGTCACGTTTAGTAACAGGGCCTTTTCTTGGCATATTAACCCTCCTTCTTCCAAAAATGAATATTATCTAATTAATTATTTCTTTTTAGCGCGTTTAGCACCATATTTTGATCTACCTTGGTTACGATTTTGAACACCAGCTGTATCTAACGCACCGCGAACGATGTGATAACGAACCCCTGGTAAATCTTTAACCCTGCCACCTCTAATAAGAACAACACTATGTTCTTGTAGGTTATGTCCAATACCTGGAATATAAGCAGTTACTTCTATTCCGTTAGTCAACCTAATTCTCGCAACTTTTCTTAACGCTGAGTTAGGTTTTTTAGGAGTAGTTGTATATACTCTTGTACAAACACCACGCTTTTGTGGACATTCCTTCAAAGCTGGAGCAGTAGATTTTTTTACTAAACTTTCTCTACTTTTACGTACTAATTGGTTAATTGTAGGCATACCTGCACCTCCTTCCTCAAAAAAAAGATTTATTATTTAATAACTGCATCTTTTACAACACAGTATTTAACAATCTGAAGCTACTTTGTTATCACTACTGCAGCTGCCCCAACCTCAATGGCACAAGCTTTTCCAAGCTCAGCCATCGTAATACTACAATCAATGGCAATGTTTTTTTCAGCACAAAGCTCTTTTAATTGTTTTACCACTCTTGGTTCCGCATCGCTTGCAATAAAAACTCTTTCAGCAATGTCTTTACTGATAGCTTTTGTAGCTTGTTTGACGCCAATAACTTTCTTGGAGCCCTTAAATGTGTCAAGTATCATCCACTTCACTCCCCTATTTTTATAGAGTAATGCTATACCTCTCATAGACACTTTTATATATTAACACTCGCAAAAGACATTGTCAACAAATTTTCTTATAAAAAAATCACCTTTATCCCTTGCTATATCAGTTGTTTTTATACCCACGGAGCGGTGTGTTTCATTTCTATGTTTTGTCCATATAAATACTACGTTTATCAATATCTAGCGCAAAGATTTTCAAAATTAATTTTATCTTCTAAATTATATTAATTAGTACTATTCATTAAATATTTTAAGATATAAAAAATAGCATAAACAATAAAGTGTTTTGCAACAATCTTTATCGTCTATGCTATCAATTATTATTCAGCTACAGTAGTTTCTTCTTCTGTACCATCTTTAATTATTTTAATATTACGATATCTACTCATTCCAGTACCGGCCGGAACTAACTTACCAATGATAACGTTTTCTTTCAAGCCTAATAATGGGTCAACTTTACCTTTTATCGCTGCATCTGTTAAAACTCTAGTAGTTTCTTGGAATGATGCTGCTGATAAGAAGGAATCTGTTGCTAGTGACGCTTTTGTGATACCTAGTAAAATAGGTCTCGCTACTGACGGCTCACCATCAATCTCAATTGCTTTCGCATTTTCTGCTTCAAAGTTATTAACATCAATATATTCACCCGGTAAGAAATCAGTATCACCGGACTCTTCAACTTTTACTTTATGAAGCATTTGTCTTACCATAACCTCAATGTGTTTATCATTAATTTCAACACCTTGTGATTTGTAAACCTTTTGAACTTCATATACTAAGTAACGTTGTGCGGCTCTTAGTCCACAGACTCTTAACATATCATGTGGATTTATAGATCCTTCAGTGATTCGATCACCGGCTTCAATCACTTCGCCTTCTTTAACAATAATACGCGCCCCATAAGGGATTTGGTAAACTCGCTCTTCAGAATCATCAGGTTGAACCGTAACTTTACGTTGTCCTTTTAATTCTTTTATTTCAACTTTACCAGAAACTTCAGTAATAATTGATTGGCGTTTCGGTTTACGAGCCTCAAATAACTCTTCGACCCTCGGTAAACCTTGTGTGATATCTTCCCCGGCAACACCACCAGTATGGAATGTACGCATTGTAAGTTGTGTTCCTGGCTCACCGATTGATTGAGCTGCAATAATACCAACAGCCTCACCAATATCAACTTGATTGCCAGTCGCCAAGTTACGACCATAACATTTTATACATACACCAAATTGTGATTTACAAGTTAATACTGAACGAATTGTTACAGTTTTACGAACAGCGGTAATTTTATCTGCCATTTCTTCATCAATTTCTTGATTTAATGAAGCAATCACTTCATTAGTTTCAGGATCAATGATATCTTCAGCTAAAACCCTACCAACAATTCGATCTTTTAATCTTTCAATCACAGCAGCACCGTCCATAATAGCTTTTACTTCAATACCGCGAATGTTGTTATTTCTTACTTTAACTTCTCTAGCATCACTAGCTAAAATAGCCTCAATATGCTCTTCTGTTAAAGGAACATTCGCCGGAACAATTTCCACCCCGGATTTATCAACTACCGCTTTAGTAGTATTTTTTCCTAACATTTCGCGAATCATTGATTTTTTGATAGTATCGCGAACATGTTCTTCCGGCGCTCCTAAAGTTATTGTTTCTGTAGTAACGGCATTACTAACATCACTTTCATACTCAGTAGCAGTACCTCTGACAACAATTTCCGGCACCGCATTTTCACCAATAATATTGAGCATAGCTTCATCAATAACTGTTTCTGCTTCAAATAAAACTGCACCAGTTTGTGGGCTTACTATTTCATTTGCCAGTAACCGTCCCATTAATGAATCTTTCAATACAGCAATAGCCCCAGTACTAGTTTTTGCCAACTTCGCTCTTTCACGAACTAAGTTTATACCAACTACATCACAGTCATCTTCTCTAACGATAACATCTTGTGCTACGTCTACCAGACGACGAGTCAAGTAACCGGAATCGGCTGTTCTTAGTGCTGTATCGGCCAGACCTTTACGGGCACCATGTGTTGAAATAAAGTACTCTAATACTGTTAAACCTTCACGGAAATTAGCTTTGATTGGTAAGTCGATAATGCGACCCGATGGATCAGCCATTAATCCACGCATACCTGCTAACTGACGAATCTGTTGGATATTACCGCGGGCTCCAGAGTTAGCCATCATATAAATTGGATTAAAGCGATCAAGATTGTTCATCATTGCTGCTGTTACATCATCAGTAGCTTTAGTCCATAGCTCAATTGTTTTTTTGTATCTTTCATCATCGGTAATCAGACCACGACGATATTGTTTCTCAATATTCTTAACTTGCTCTTCCGTTGATTTTAAAATACCAACTTTTTCTTCAGGAATGATAATATCTGCAATTGCTACAGTCATACCAGCACGACAAGCAAATGAATAACCCAGTTTTTTAACTTTATCTAACATTACTGCTGTTATAGCGTTACCATATTTACGATAACAATTACCAACTAATATTCCTAATTGTTTTTTATCCATCAAGATACCAAGATGCCAACCATCTTCTTCTTGATAATAGTATTTAACACCTTCCGGTAAACTTTCATTAAAGATCATCCGGCCAAGCGTTGTAGTCACTAAACCATATTTATCATCACGAACTTTTATTTTAGCTTGTAATGATAATTCTTTTTCATGGTAAGCTAACAATGCTTCATTAATACCAGTAAATACTTTATTTTCACCAATAGCGCCTGGTTTCTCAATTGTTAAGTAATATGCCCCTAAGACCATATCCTGCGTCGGAACAGCAACCGGACGACCATCTTTAGTCGATAAAATATTATGTGCTGACAACATTAACAACCTAGCTTCAGCTTGTGCTTCTGCAGACAATGGTAAATGGATTGCCATTTGGTCACCATCAAAGTCAGCATTATATGCCGTACAAACCAATGGATGAAGTTTAAGTGCTCTACCTTCAGTTAGAATCGGTTCAAAAGCTTGAATACCTAATCTATGCAAGGTTGGTGCACGGTTTAATAATACCGGATGTTCTTTGATTACTTCTTCTAAAACATCCCAAACTTCTGGTCTAATTCGTTCAACCATGCGTTTTGCACTTTTGATATTATGAGCATGACCAGCATTTACTAATTTTTTCATTACAAATGGCTTAAATAACTCTAAGGCCATTTCTTTTGGTAAACCACATTGATGCAATTTAAGTTCCGGTCCTACTACGATAACGGAACGACCAGAGTAGTCAACACGTTTACCTAATAAGTTTTGACGGAAACGACCTTGCTTTCCTTTTAGCATATCACTAAGAGATTTAAGCGGGCGATTTCCCGGACCAGTAACCGGTCGACCACGACGACCATTGTCAATCAAAGCATCTACCGCTTCTTGAAGCATCCGCTTTTCATTACGCACAATAATATCAGGTGCACCTAAATCCAATAATCTTTTTAAACGATTATTACGATTAATTACTCGACGATATAAATCATTTAAATCAGAAGTAGCAAATCTGCCACCATCTAATTGCACCATTGGACGCAGTTCCGGTGGAATTACCGGAACTACATCTAAAATCATCCAATCAGGGCGATTGCCAGATTTACGGAACGCCTCTACAACTTCTAAACGGCGAATTGCTTTAATTTTACGTTGACCGCTAACCTCTTTTAGTTCTTGACGCAATTCTTTGCTCATTTCTTCAAGATCTAATTCTTCCAGAAGTTTTTTAACCGCTTCAGCGCCCATGCCTACTTTAAAAGTTGCACCATATTTATCGCGGTTTTCACGGTATTCATTTTCATTTAATAATTCATATTTGCGAAGTGGCGTATCACCTGGATCAAGTACTATATATGATGCAAAGTATAATACTTTTTCTAGCGATCTTGGTGAAATATTTAAAATTAAGCCCATACGGCTTGGTATTCCCTTGAAATACCAAATATGCGATACAGGAGCTGCTAACTCAATATGACCCATTCGGTCACGTCTAACTTTTGATCTGGTAACTTCAACGCCACAACGATCACAAACTATACCTTTATAACGAATGCGTTTATATTTTCCACAATGACATTCCCAATCACGAGTTGGTCCAAATATTTTTTCACAAAATAAACCCTCACGCTCTGGTTTTAAGGTACGGTAATTGATTGTTTCCGGTTTTTTAACTTCCCCATGCGACCAAGTTCTTATTTTTTCCGGCGACGCAAGTCCAATCCGCATAGAATCAAAATTGTTTACATCCAACAAGGGGGTGTCACTCCCTTCTATATATTCGAAGTCATCTTCGAATTATCTTTAAAATCTAATTTTACTAACTGTTTACTCTTCTTTTAAATCATCGCTGTCTAATTCAATCATTTCAGCAATAATATCAAGATCATCTTCAATTGGCTCAGCTTCATCATTTTCATCATAATTATCAACTTGCTCTACAGGTTTTTTAGTTTCTGTAACTTTACCTAATGCTTCAATGCCTTCTACCGGTAATTCTAATTCTTTAGCCATTTCAACAATATCGTCATCAGTGTCACGAATTAAAATTTCTTGAGCATCTTCAGAAAGTACTTTAATATCTAAACCAATACTTTGCAATTCTTTGATAAGAACTTTAAATGATTCCGGCACCCCTGGTTCAGGAACATTTTCACCTTTTACAATGGCTTCATAAGTCTTAACACGACCAACAACATCATCTGATTTAACAGTTAATAATTCTTGTAGTGTATAAGCTGCACCATAAGCTTCTAATGCCCAAACCTCCATCTCTCCAAAGCGTTGTCCACCAAATTGAGCTTTACCACCCAACGGTTGTTGTGTTACTAAGGAGTATGGGCCTGTTGATCTGGCATGAATTTTATCATCAACCAAATGGGCTAATTTAAGCATATATACATAACCAACAGTGACATTATTATCAAAGGCTTCACCGGTTCTACCATCATAAAGCACCGTTTTACCATTATCAGCTAATCCCGCTGCTTTTAATGTTGCAAAGACTTCACTTTCTTTAGCACCATCAAATACCGGTGTTGAAATATGAATCCCTGCTAAATCTGGTTTTGGTAGACCATGAGTATCAACATCGTAACCTAATTTGCGTAATTTATCAGCAACACCAAGGTCACCAGCTTTAATTTGCATCCCTAAAGTCGCCGCAGCCATACCAAGATGTGTTTCTAAAACCTGTCCGATGTTCATCCGTGACGGTACGCCTAGTGGATTTAACACAATTTGTACTGGCGTCCCATCTGGTAAGAACGGCATATCTTCTTCACGCATAATCCGCGAAACAACACCTTTGTTACCGTGACGACCAGCCATTTTATCGCCTTCAGAAATTTTACGTTTTTGAGCAATATAAACTCTTACTAAATGATTTACCCCTGGTGACAATTCATCACCATTTTCACGGCTAAATACTTTTACGTCAACAATTTTCCCGGCTTCACCATGTGGAACTCTTAAGGACGTATCACGAACCTCACGAGCTTTTTCACCGAAAATCGCTCTTAATAATCTTTCTTCAGCAGTAAGTTCTGTTTCACCTTTTGGCGTTACTTTACCTACTAAAATATCACCAGGACGAACTTCCGCACCAATTCTAATAATTCCTCGATCATCAAGATCACGTAGTGCTTCTTCCGCTACATTTGGGATATCTCTTGTTATTTCTTCCGGTCCAAGTTTAGTATCACGAGCATCACATTCATATTCTTCAATATGAATTGATGTAAAGACATCTTCTTTTACTAGCTTTTCGCTAAGTAAAATCGCATCCTCGTAGTTATACCCTTCCCATGGCATAAAGGCAACCAACACATTAAAGCCTAGTGCCAATTCACCATTATCGGTAGCAGGACCATCTGCTAACACTTGCCCTTTTTCAACTCTTTCACCTTTATAAATAATCGGTCTTTGGTTGATGCAAGTGCCTTGATTCGAACGAAGATACTTTAATAATTTATAAGTATCTAATTTACCATTATCAGTTCTAACGTGAATTTCTACCGCTGTAACTTTTTCTACAACTCCGGCATTTTTCGCTAAAATAACTACGCCGGAATCACGTGCCGCTTTGTATTCCATACCAGTTCCAACCAATGGAGCTTGAGTACGAAGTAATGGCACCGCTTGACGTTGCATGTTCGCACCCATTAAGGCACGATTCGCATCATCATTTTCTAAGAATGGTATCATCGCTGTTGCAATTGACACAACTTGGCGTGGTGATACGTCCATATAATCAACATTTTCACCCGGAATCAACAAAGTATCATGCTTGTGACGTGCTGTTACCCGTTCATCCGCAAACCAGCTATCTTTAGTCAATGGCGCATTAGCCTGTGCTACTGTCATTTCATCTTCTTCATCTGCTGTCAGATATCGAACATCATCAGTAACTCTTTTATTTGCTTTATCGACTTTGCGATAAGGCGTTTCAATAAAACCAAATTCATTAATTCGACCATAAGTAGATAATGAACCAATCAAGCCGATATTAGGTCCCTCTGGTGTTTCAATTGGACACATCCGACCATAATGAGAATGATGTACGTCACGTACTTCGAACCCGGCACGTTCACGGCTAAGACCACCAGGGCCTAGCGCACTTAAACGACGTTTGTGAGTTAATTCAGCTAGTGGATTAGTTTGATCCATAAACTGCGATAACTGGCTAGAACCAAAGAATTCTTTGATTGCTGCCACAACCGGACGAATATTTATTAAAGCTTGTGGTGTTATAATATCCACATCTTGAATAGTCATTCGTTCTTTTACAACTCTTTCCATGCGGGACAAACCAATTCTAAATTGATTTTGTAATAATTCACCGACGGAACGTAATCTTCTATTACCTAAATGGTCAATATCATCAGTATTACCATAGCCATCCATTAAATTTAATAAATAGCTAATTGAAGCAATTACATCTTCTCTAGTAATGGTTCTATGAGCATAAGGCAAAGTAGGAGTACAAAGCATTTTTACAGCTTCGCCATCTTTATTTTTGACTTTTACTTCAATTACTTCATTTTCGCCAAATACTGCTTTTTCATCAAGATTTTCTAAAACTTCTTCATCTAAAACAATATCAGCCTGAAGAATAATTTCTCCAGTTTCTTTATCGACAATAGGTTGATAAAGAGTTTTACCCAACAATCTTCTTTTCCAACCTAATTTTTTCGTTAACTTATAACGACCAACAGTAGCTAGATCATAACGTTTTGGGTCAAAAAACAACGACTCTAATAATTGCGTTGCATTGTCAACTGTTGGCGGTTCACCTGGGCGCAATCTTTTGTAAATTTCAACTAAAGCTTCTTCTCTCGATGCAGTATTATCACGTTCTAATGTAGCGCGAATTCTAACATCATCTCCAAATAATTCAGAGATAGTAGCATCAGACGCATAGCCCAGTGCACGGATTAATACAGTTACCGGAAGCTTACGAGTTCTGTCAACTCGTACCGAAATAACGTCATTTGCATCAGTTTCCAATTCCAGCCAAGCGCCTCTATTAGGAATTACTGTTGCATTAAATAATTTTTTACCACTAGTATCAATTGTTTCACCATAATAAGCTCCCGGTGAACGCACAAGTTGGCTGACAATAACACGTTCTGCACCATTGATAATGAATGTACCATTATCGGTCATCAACGGAAAATCACCCATAAATACTTCTTGCTCTTTAATTTCACCAGTTTCACGATTGATTAAACGAACACCAACACGAAGTGGAGCCGCATAGGTAACATCACGTTCCTTGCACTCTTCAACATCGTATTTTGCCTCACCTAAATTGAAGTTTTCAAAAGATAATACCAAATTACCAGTAAAATCTTGGATTGGAGATACATCATAAAAAATCTCTTGTAATCCTTCTTTTAAAAACCAGTCATACGAATTCTTTTGAATTTCAATAAGGTTGGGCATATCTAATACTTCTTTGATTTTAGCATAGCTATACCTGATTCTCTTGCCCACCGGAACAGGATTGAACATTAAATCCTTCACCCCTTAGCCCAATTTGACTAAACTTAAACATACCAAAATAGCAGTCATTATAATCCGTTTTGTAGAATACGAAAAAAGGCAAGGCTACTATTTGAGTTATTACCTTGCTACTTTATTGATAGACAAACCGTCATTCTCCAGCGTATTATATTCCTACCATGATATGTCATACCTAAGTTAATTTGTCTTTATCATAAATATTATCATATTTATGTCTTGCTTCGTGATAATACACGTCGCATTAAATAATGCTATCATAATATTATTTTTTTGTCAATCTATAGATTAGTTTATTTAAAAAAAATTAAAGAGTACCGGACGGTACTCTTTAATTTTCTATTTTAGTTGAAATTATTTAACTTCAACAGTTGCGCCAGCTTCTTCAAGTTTAGCTTTCATTGCATCAGCATCAGCTTTAGCAACTTTTTCTTTAATAGCTTTAGGAGCGCCATCTACGATTTCTTTAGCTTCTTTAAGACCTAAGCCAGTGATTTCGCGAACAACTTTAATTACGTTGATTTTGCTAGCACCAGCATTAGTTAAGATAACATCGAATTCAGTTTTTTCTTCAGCAGCAGCACCAGCAGCAGCAGGAGCAGCAGCTACAGCTACAGGAGCAGCAGCGGATACACCGAATTTTTCTTCAAGAGCTTTTACTAGCTCGGATAATTCAAGAACAGTCATGTTCTCAATGGCTTGCATAATTTCTTCTTTAGTCATTTTAATATACCTCCAAAAATTTAAATAATTTTAATTTAATTTAGAACCATGCTTTATGCAGATTCTTTTTGTTGACGCACTGCGTCAAGCGCATAAACAACATTGCGGATAGAACCTTGTAATACGTTGACAAGACCAACGATTGGGGATTGCATTCCAGCAAGTACTTGTGCAATAAGAACTTCGCGTGGTGGCAATTCCGCTAAGGCTTTAACACCGGCAGCGTCTATTACTTTGCCTTCAACTAAACCTGCTTTAACACCTAAAACTTTAAGCTTATGTTCTTTAACAAACTCAGCAATAATTTTAGCTGGAGCAACAGGATCAGTCTCAGATATAGCAATAGCTGTCGGTCCTTCAAGATAGCTATCTAAACCATCTATGCCAATTTCGTTAGCAGCAATACGAGTCATTGTGTTTTTTACAACACGATACTCTACACCAGCTTCACGCAATTTAGAACGAAGTTTAGTATCCTGAGCAACTGTTAAGCCGCGATAGTCAGTTAAAACAACACCTTTACTGGCGCTCAACTTTTCTTTCAACTCGGCAACTGCTGCTATTTTCGCTGAAGTTACAGCCATGGACTACACCTCCTTTCATATTTTAAGAAACATTAAAAAACGACCTCGCGGCAGTATACCGGAGGTCGTAAATGGCAACGCCATCTCTAAAAACTCCGACCTCGGCAGGCGGAATAATCCATTATCAATACCTGCTTTCTACAGCCTTAAATTATTTATTAAATTTACGCCTTATTTGCCGGCAGCTTTTAGAGGGTTAATCTTGATGCCAGGGCCCATAGTTGTACTAACTGTTACAGAACGTACATATTGCCCTTTTGCAGCAGAAGGTTTAACCTTAATTAATGTATCCATCAGGGTGTAGAAATTCTCTACGAGTTTCTCACTATCGAATGAAACCTTACCGATTGGAGCATGGATATTACCAGCTTTATCTGTACGGTACTCAATTTTACCTGCTTTAATTTCATTTATTGCGCGAGCAACATCTAAAGTTACAGTACCAACTTTAGGGTTAGGCATTAAGCCTTTAGGGCCAAGGATTTTACCTAGGCGGCCAACTAAGCCCATCATGTCAGGAGTAGCTACAGCAACATCAAAGTCTGCCCAGCCTCCTTGAATTTTAGTTACTAATTCTTCAGCACCAGCATAATCAGCACCGGCAGCTTCAGCTTCTTTTAATTTATCGCCTTTTGCGAATACAAGTACGCGATTTGTTTTACCAGTACCATGTGGTAATACAACTGCACCACGAACTTGTTGATCAGCATGCTTAGGATCAACACCTAATTTAACAGCAAATTCAACTGTTTCGTCAAATTTAGCTGTAGCTGTTTTTTTAGCAAGATCAATCGCTTCTTCAACTTCATATAGTTTATCTTCGATTTGTTTTGCTACTTCTTGATATTTTTTACCGAATTTAGCCATTTTAAAATTTCCCCTTTCGTGGTAATAACGGTTTTTCCTCCCACAGAATTGAAGGTAGATTAGTCTACGATTTCAATCCCCATGCTACGAGCAGTACCCTCGATCATACGAGTAGCAGCTTCTACATCAGCAGCATTTAAGTCTTCCATTTTGCTTTCAGCAATTTCACGAGCTTTAGCACGTGGCAACTTAGCAACTTTTTTCTTGTTAGGTTCGCCAGATGCTGTTTCGATACCAGCTGCTTTTTTAAGTAATACCGCTGCTGGAGGAGTTTTTGTAACGAACGTAAATGATCTATCTTCAAATACGCTAATTTCAATTGGAATGATTAAACCAGCTTGAGCAGCCGTTCTTTCATTGAACTCCTTAACGAAAGCCATGATGTTTACACCAGCTTGACCAAGTGCAGGACCAACCGGAGGCGCTGGAGTAGCTTTACCAGCAGGTACTTGCAACTTTACAAGTTTAACAACTTTTTTAGCCATTTATATTACACCTCCTTACAAAACATTTAAATCTTTTCAACTTGCGTGAAATCAACTTCTACCGGAGTTTCACGTCCAAACATATTTACTACAACTTTTATCTTACTACGTTCAGGATAAATCTCCGTTACCGTAGCAGTCCAATTCTCAAATGCTCCGGAATTAATGCGAACCGCTTGCGAAACTTCAATGTCAAACTTCGATTTAAGCTCATCAATTCCCATAGATTTAAGAATACGTTTTACTTCAGCATCAGTTAACGGTATTGGTTTAGTGCCGGACCCGACAAAACCTGTTACGCCCGGCGTGTTGCGAACAACATACCAAGACTTGTCAGTTACAATCATTTCCACCAAGGCATACCCTGGGAAAACTTTCTTTTTAGCTATTTTCTTTTTGCCATCTTTAATTTCAACTTCATCTTCCATTGGCACTAGAATACGAAATATTTCATCTTCCATGCCCATTGAATGAACTTTGCGTTCAAGATTAGCTTTTACTTTATTTTCATAGCCTGAATATGTATGGATTACATACCACTTTTTTTCGGATTCCATCACTATAAGGGACGACTTCTTACGTCCCCCACCCCCTTAACCGGTTATCGTATAATATACTCTAATACTTTAGTAAAAATAGCATCATATAACCATATAAGCGCCACAACAAAAAGGACCGTTACAAATACTATAATAGTATATGAAATCAGTTCTTGTTTGTTCGGCCATGATACTTTTTTCATTTCAGCTTTCACTTCACGAAAAAACTTTTTAAAGCGTGAAGCACTAGTTTGAACTGCTGTTTCTTGACTAGCCAAGCTCTCACATCCCCATAACATACTACAACTACAATAAACATCTGGCAGGGGCAGTAGGACTTGAACCCACAACCAACGGTTTTGGAGACCGCTACTCTACCAATTGAGCTATACCCCTACATTACTTTATGAAGAAACTATTTTGTTTCTTTATGTAAAGTATGTTTTTTGCAGAACTTGCAGTATTTGTTGAACTCTAATCTATCCGGATCGTTCTTTTTGTTTTTATTGGTCTGATAATTGCGTTGCTTACATTCAACACAGGCCAATGTAACTGCATTGCGCATATTTCGCACCCCTCTTACCTGTAAATATGACACTTCTTGTTAACGTCACTAATATAATCTAGCATACTTAAGTCTTGCTGTCAATAGTCCACGTTACCGGGTATTTTATTTTTAGTTATATTTTTTATAACTATTAAAATAACTATTTTACAAACAGAAAAACCCCTCACGGGGTTATGTTTTTTGGTGGCGGCACAGGGATTTGAACCCCGGACACTGCGGGTATGAACCGCATGCTCTAGCCAACTGAGCTACACCGCCAATCTATGGAGCTAATGACCGGGATTGAACCGGTGACCTTATCCTTACCAAGGATACGCTCTACCGACTGAGCTACATCAGCAATTTTCATTTGGTTGCGGGGACAGGACTCGAACCTGCGACCTTCGGGTTATGAGCCCGACGAGCTACCAACTGCTCCACCCCGCGGTGTAAATGGTGGATGGGGTTGGATTCGAACCAACGAAGGCAGAGCCGGCAGATTTACAGTCTGCTCCCTTTAGCCACTCGGGAACCCATCCATATGGAGCTGGCGAGAGGACTTGAACCCCCAACCTGCTGATTACAAGTCAGCTGCTCTACCAATTGAGCTACACCAGCATTAATTGAAAAATATTTGGTTGCGGGGACAGGACTCGAACCTGCGACCTTCGGGTTATGAGCCCGACGAGCTACCAACTGCTCCACCCCGCGATAAAACTTACTACCTCGTGACAAGATATAATGTTATCACATGTTTTTAGGTTTGTAAAGCATTTTTTTATTTTATTTTTCAACGATAGTAATATACTATCACAATAACAATCGACAAGGCAATGCGGTAAAGGGCAAAGATCGCAAAATTATTTTTTTGTAGATATTTTAGTAAAAACCCAATACAAAATAATCCTACGACCGCCGAAACCAAAGTCCCTACCCAAAACAAAGGATTAAATAAGTGCGTTATAATATCCGCAAAGTGTTTTACCGCTGCTCCAGCAATAATAGGTGTTGCCAAGAAAAAAGAAAACTTCGCCGCCGCTTCTCTCGTAAAACCAAGTGCTCGAGCTGTTGTCATGGTAATACCCGATCGCGAAACTCCAGGAATCAAGGCTAATGTTTGGCAACAACCAATAATAACAGCCTGCGCTAATGTTATTTTTTGCAATGTTAGTTTTTGCAAGCAAATTTTATCAACCAAATATAATACAACCCCCATAATAGCAAGCCCAGCTGCAATAACCAACATATCTCCACGAAAAATTTCTTCAATTTTGTGTTCTAACAATAAGCCTACTACCCCCGCCGGAATAGTGGCCAATATCAAATACCAAAACATTTTGCCGTCTTTAGTTTTTAAGCCATTTTTAAATCCGGCTTTAATCATTTCAATCCAATCTTGATAAAAATAGAGTAATACTGCAATCAATGTGCCTAGATGCAACGCCACATCGAATGCTATTTCAATATTTCCGCCACCTTTTAAAATCTCATCCCAACCAAAAAGCCACCTACTTATTATTAAATGTGCAGAACTTGAAATCGGTAAAAATTCACCAATCCCTTGTATTACCCCTAAAACTATCGCAATAATCCACAACATAGTTTATGCTCCTTATTAATAATGTAATTTTCATAAAAAAGCACAAATTAGACGATTAACATCTAATTTGTGTTCTTTTAAACCTCCAATAAATATGAATATTTATTTTTAAATTCTTCTGCCGTCATCTTTAAGGCTTGTGCTATTTTATGACATTTATCATCTTCTGTAAAATCAGTTTCAACAAACTTAACCATATATTCTTGCGCTATTTTGTAATGCATTGAAGTTGTATCAACTCTTCGAACCACCGTTTTTCCGGTAATAGCATCACAAATTTCCGCAAATTTTAAAGGTTTAATTTCACCACACTGCATTGTCACAATTGCATCAGTCTGTCCATCAGCCAAGTAATTAAAAGCAGCATAACCAAGACTTCTTGTATATTCTATATCATAGGCAATCGGTGGTACGCATCTTAATTCATACCCAATTTCTTTATCTACCAACGTAATTTTTAAGCCAATTTTTTTCAATTCTTTTGCTAATTGTTTTTTTATCAATCCACCAAAATCAATTTCTGCATATCTAATATGACCATGTTCATCTAGACAACACTCTTCTAACGAACATAAATCATCTTTTTCAATTTTTTCAATAACGCCTTCCGCAATAATTGCCACACCATAATTTCTATCGGTTAAATATCTTTTTACAATACTTCCTAGCAACATATCAATTACTGCTTGTAGTCTAATTTTTTCACTATTAAAATCTTCAGGAATAATAGTAATAATCGCACCCGCACTTTGTCCGATTCCCAGCGCCAAATGACCCGCAGTACGCCCCATTGCAATTCCTAAATACCAACGATTATTAGTAGTACGTGCATCTTCCATTAGATTGTTAACAACAGCCGCGCCAAACTGCCGCGCCGTTTCAAAACCAAACGTCGGCACCCCCTCCGGCAACGGCAAATCATTATCAATCGTTTTCGGGACATGAACTACATTTATCGGCTGTCCTGAGTTACGAGCATATTCTGAAACCTTTGCTGCCGAATAGGCAGTATCATCGCCACCAATAGTTACTAAATTATTAACACCCATACCTCTTAGTGTTTTTACTACATTTTCTAAGTCAGCTTCATTCTTCGTTGGATTAAAACGTGCCATATGTAAAATACAACCACCACGAAGATGAATTGTACTAACATTATCATAGGTCAACTTTACAGTTTTAGGTTCACCTTGTGCTAAATATGAAAATCCATCATAAACTCCAACAACATTCCAACCATTTTTATCAGCTTCAATAGTTACAGCACTAATTACACTATTAATTCCCGGAGCCGGACCTCCACCACAAACAATCGCTACCGTATTTTGTTCCAAATTAAAGCCTCCTACTCTTCTTTACAAATAATGCATATATGAATATTATACCATATTTTACTTGCTAATCAGGGGTTGAAATATCTAAAAAATTCGACAATAATCGCAAAAAAAGAAATAAGACCATACAATCTGTCTTATTTCTTCTGCATTCCTTCACACAAACCATGTAACTGCTTATTAATATTATTTAAACCGTTATAGACACTGCTTAAATCATCATCTTCACGTTTTTCCAAGTAACGTTCTAATTTTCTTTTCACTCGTTGCAACGCATTATCAATTGATTTCACATGACGTTCTAAATCAACAGCGATTTCTTGATAAGATTTCCCATCTAAATAGGACATCAAAACTTTCCATTCTAATTCACTGAGAATCTGTCCCATTTTTGCTTCAATGTCAATAAACTCTTCACGACTGATAACTAACTCTTCCGGATCAGAAATTTTAGTACCTGATAGCACATCCAACAATGTTCGATCAGAGTCCTCATCATAAATCGGCTTATTTAAAGATACATAAGAATTTAACGGAATATGTTTTTGTCTAGTAGCTGTTTTTATCGCAGTTATTATTTGCCTAGTTACGCATAACTCCGCAAACGCACGAAAAGACGATAATTTATCATTGCGAAAGTCACGAATTGCTTTGTATAAACCAATCATTCCTTCTTGGATTATATCTTCGCGATCTGCACCAATCAAAAAATATGAACGCGCTTTCGCACGAACAAAATTACGATACTTATTAATAAGATAATCAAGTGCGATGTTGTTAGCATTTTCTTTTGCCTCTAAGACAATCTCCTCATCAGTCATGTTCTCGAACGAATTTACAGATTCGTTGTGTTGAGTGTTAATCATTCTCGCACCACCTTCTAAAATTTATTTAATAGTCTTGCTATTATTATAAATCTCATCAATATTCTTTTCCCAAAACCACTCTAAAAACCTATGTTTGTTCTCAAAAATTATACCTCAGTAAACATTTAGCAGTCAAGCACATTCTTGTGTTCGGTTGTAATTTTTAACATTTTCTATTATTTTCTATCATTTTTTACCACGCCTAATAACTTCGAGTTTATCGGCTACAGCACTACTAATGATTCCACCTAATTCATTTCTATTCAATTTACTATTGACACTATATTCTTCTTCCATTACCTTTTTCGCTTTTCTCACATCTTTGCGTAGTTCACGTGAAGAAATTCGGTATGCTCCAGCTCCTAAAATAACCATCTGTTCAACCCAATCAGAAGTAACAACAAAGACCTTTTCACCCAATTTCACCGAGTCATACGCCAACTTTTCAATATAACTGTCTGCCGTTTCATCTTCTTGTGTAAAAATAACTGTTAAAAAAGAGCTCAACTGTTGGATATTTTCTTTTTCCGCAGTATAAGGTGCATCAAACACTACAAAGACCTGATACCCCTTATAGGCACCATATTCCAACATTAGACCAATCAATTTATCACGGGCATGTTCTAAATTATCACGGATTTCAATTAGCTCCGGCCAATTATTAATAACATTATATGCATCAATTATTAAATACTCTTTTTGTTTTTTTCGCATGATAACTCCTATTATCAGACAACAGTATTTTTACTTTGCACTATTTCTTTGTCTAACCGCTTCAAACAGCATTAATGAACAAGCCACCGATGCATTTAATGAGTTAATCTTACCACCCATCGGAATTTTAACCAAATAGTCACACTGTTCCTTTGTCAAGCGACCTAACCCCTTGCCTTCGCTACCAATAACCAATACTAACGGTCCCGTCAAATCAGCATTATAATAATATTTTTCGCCATCCATATCAGCGCCTACAACCCACATTCCTTGTTTTTTTAAATCCTTAATAGTTTGAGCAACATTGCCAATTCTAGCAACAGGAACATACTCAATCGCTCCTGCCGAAGTTTTAGCAACCGTCGCTGACAATGGGCAACTGCGTCTCTTCGGAATAAGAACACCATGTGCGCCAGCGGCATCAACACTACGTAAAATCGCTCCTAAGTTATGTGGATCTTCTAGTTCATCTAACAATACAATAAACGGATGTTCCCCTAGTTCTTGCGCTCTGCCGATAATATCTTCCAGCTCAACATAATCCACTGGCGCTGCATATGCTAAAACCCCTTGATGTCTAATCCCTTTTGCCAATTCATCTAATTTTTTCATTTCTACTTCTTGAATAATAATTTTATGTTCTTTAGCTACTGCTAAAACTTCCTTAATTGAGCCCTGACGTTCACCCTTCGCCACCAAAATTTTATTGAGTGACCGACCGCTTTTCAAAGCTTCCATCACTGCATTACGACCACAAACTATTTCACTAACATTAGAACTCAATCCAACCACACCTTTTTTGTATATTTATCACAACTAATAATATTTTTCACCCTATAGGTTTGCCAGCACAATCATCATAAAAAATGCTGATAAAACCACCGTGCTAAATAAATCATTTACTATCCTAGCCCGCTTAAAAAAGTATTTTAAATTTGATAAAGCGTGCTATCTAAAATTCATTTCTTAGCTTTTAAAATTTCTGCTAACCGCCCACAAGTCATAGCACCTTCACTACAAACAAAATCAGTAACACAACTTGGACCAGCTTTTTTAAAGAGCAACGGTGCAACACCTCTTACTTCTGCTAACATTTTATCAGCCATTGCACGAATTTCCCATTGCGCACGATAACAGCACCGCAATGAAAAAAAATTGAGTAATGCTCTAGCATTCATTGTTACCACGATCTTTGTTTCGGTAGCATTAGCCAAACAATATCTGGCATCTTCTTTATGAACACCAAGTTCAACCAATTCATCATAAGTCTGTTTAATCTGCGCCATTAAGTTATTAAATTTAGTTTCAGCTTCCACATTACCTTCAACTGAAGGAGGCGTAATAAATTCAAAATCATGCTCACTAACATAACGTTGAGATTGTTGAGAATAAGAAGCAATTCTGTGCCTTACCAATTGGTGTGACAAAACTCTTGATATCCCCTCTATCGCAAAAGTAAAACTTACATGCTCCATCGTCGAAGCATGTCCCAGCCCAATAATTTTTGCAACTAATTTTTCAACTTGTTCATCACTCATATTCTCTGCCAAATCCTTAGCTCCAACCGGCGAATAACAAAGTCTTGCCGCCATTGCAACGACGCGTTCTGGATTCGGCGTATGCCACATCAAATTAACTTTCATATTACAGCCTCCATCATTTTTTAGCCAAGTTTTGTGCAGTAATTAAAAATGTTTTATCAACTAATGCCGTTAGTCTTGCGAAATCCTTTTTTAAATATAAAAATCCAAGCAACGCTTCAAACCCCGTACTACAACGATATTCCTGAACGGTTGCACTTTTTGGTACATTACACTTCGCATTGCGACCTCTTTTAAAAACAGCCTGTTCAAGCTCAGTTAATTCAGCTTCAATTTCTTTATAAGCAACAGCTTGATACTTAGCCGACACCATTTTAGCGCCAAAGCTATGTAATATTTGCACTTTATTTTGTTCAAAAGCTAGCAATCTGCCTCGCATATATAAATTAAAATAAGCATCACCAATATACGCTAACACCAACGGATTTAATGTTTCCGGTTTTACATCTTGATATCGGGTTACTAAGCCTGCATCATCATAAGAAAATAAGTTATCAACTAAAGTTTGAAAATGTTTAAAATCCATTATAACTTCCACCTAACACCAGTTGAAGAATCCTCTAAAGTAATACCAATTGCATTTAATTCATCGCGAATTTTATCAGCCGTAGCCCAATCCTTATTCTGACGTGCAGTTTGTCGTAGCGTTATTATTAAATTCATTAAGTCTGTTACCAACTTTTCGCTACTATCAACTTTACCTTCTACTGCATTAACTAAAATCCCCAATACTTCAGCCATCCCACAATAAACTGTTTTCGCTACTTCATAAGCTTCAATATCATGAGTAATCTTCCCACTATTAACAGCAGTATAATACACATTAATTTCCTTTGCTAGCGCAAACATACTAGCTAACGCCAAGGCCGTATTAAAGTCATCATCCATCGCCTTATCAAACTCAGATTCCGCTTTAACAGCAAAATCTTTTAATTTAAGCGAAAGATCTGATTCTACGCCCACTGGCTGTTTACTGAGTTCTTGACAATTAAAGAGTGCTGTTTTAAGTCTTTCCAAACTACGACCAGCCTCATTTAATCTTTCATCACTAAAATCCAACGGACTACGATAATGAGTCTCAATAATAAAATAGCGTAAAACTTCGGCATTATATTTTTCTAAAATATCTTTCACTAGAAAAAAATTATCCAGTGACTTACTCATTTTTTCTTCATTAACCGTTATAAAACCATTATGTAGCCAATACCGCACAAAAGAATCACAGCCAGTACAAGCTTCCGATTGTGCAATTTCATTTTCATGATGCGGGAAAATCAAATCACTGCCACCACCATGAAAGTCAAAGGATTCTCCCAAGTATTTTAATGACATTGCCGAACATTCAATATGCCAACCCGGACGCCCTTCACCCCAAGGACTTTTCCAAGATGGTTCGCCCGGTTTTGCACTTTTCCATAACGCAAAATCCATTGGATGTTCTTTGCGTTCATCAACATCAACTCTAGCGCCAGCTTTCATATCCTCTAAATTACGACCACTTAGTTTACCATAATGTTCAAATTTATTAACGCTATAATACACGTCACCTTCAACAACATAAGCAAACCCTTTAGCAATTAACGTCTCAATAATTTTAATAATATCGTCCATATGCTCCGAAACGGTCGGATAATTATCAGCTCTTTTTACATTAAGCTTATCCATAACTTCAAAATAAGACGCAATATAGCGTTGTGAAATATCACTCCATTTTACACCTTCCGCATTAGCAGTTCTGATAATTTTATCATCAACATCCGTAAAGTTTTGAATATATTTAACTTTATAACCTTTTTTTTGAAAATAGCGCCTAATAACATCCCAAGTTACAAATGGTCGAGCATTACCAATATGCGGATGATTGTATGGGGTAACACCACATACATAAATGCCAACCTCTCCTTCTACCAAAGGAATAAAAACTTCTTTTTGACGCGTTAAGGTATTATATACTTTCAGACTCATATTTTTTAAGCTCCTTCTCTAGCTTCTTAACTTTTTCTTCTAGTTTTAATAAACTACGATGCATACATTGAATCATTTCTTCATCAGGATCAGGTAATTGATCATGTGCTAAGTCAATATTTTCCGTTACTTTTTCACCATATAACAACACAACTTTTCCCGGAATTCCAACAACTGTAGCATAAGGTGGAACTTCTTTTAAAACAACCGACCCGGCACCTATTTTAGCGTTATGACCAACAGTAAATGAGCCTAACACTTTTGCACCTGAAGCCACTACTACATTATCACCAATGGTCGGATGACGTTTACCTTTTTCTTTACCTGTCCCACCTAGTGTTACGCCTTGATATAAAGTAACGTTTTTACCAATTTCAACAGTTTCACCAATAACAGTGCCTGCACCGTGGTCAATAAACAAACCTTCACTAATTGTCGCACCAGGATGTATTTCAATACCGGTTATAAATCTAGCAAAATTAGAGATAAGCCTTGGCCAAAAAATCCAGCCTTTTTTAAAAAAATAATGAGCGATTCGGTGTAACCAAATAGCATGTAAGCCTTGGTAACAAAAAATAACCTCAAAAACACTTTTCGCGGCAGGATCACGTTCAAAAATAACGGCAATATCTTTTTTAAGCGTTTTAAACATCAGATAATCCTCCTTTTAGAAACAGAAAGACCACCATCTCATTCAGAGACGGTGGTCCGCGGTTCCACTCTGTTTAGGCAAAAGCCTCACTTAGCACTAATAACGGTAGTTAGCCGTATTTATCTACTATTATTTCGATAAATATGTTCATGGGTGCATTTCAGTAAGACTTCTTTGACGCCATTCTCAACCTCGCTGGCATCTCTCTGTAAAGAAATAAGGTACCTACTCTCCCAATCAATACATTTAATATATTTTATTATATAACTAAATTATAAGCACAATAACAAAAAACGTCAATTAATAATAAATATTAGTTAGCTATACCTTAGACAATTTTATTCATAGTTTTATCAGCTCTTGCAATAACTTTATCAGTGCCTAACAGACAAATAAGTTTTACCAAGTCCGGTCCATGCATTTTACCACTAAGTGCAATACGAATCGGCATAAATACTTTTTTACCACCAACTTTAAGTTCCTTGGTTATGCTTTTTAATAAAGCTTTAACACCAGCTTCATCTAAAGTTTCCATTGCTCTTAATTTATCTTTGAATTCAGCTATTACTAAAGGAATTTCTTCATCCAACATCATAACCTTAGCATCATCATTTTCAAAGTCAAAATCTTCATTAAAATAAACATCAACATGCTCTACAACTTGCGCCGCATAACTTAAATGCTCTTTTATAATGTCGACAAATTTAATCAAATCATTTTTCGTCGCGGTATCAACATCAGCTGTAATATAACCTGCTTCCACAAGATGCGGTAATGCTAATTCCAGTATTAACGCCGCTTCAGCATTTTTAATATAATTACTATTCAGCCAATTTAACTTATCAATATCAAACACTGCTGGATTTTTAGCAACTCTATCCATTGAAAATAAATTAATAAGTTCTTCCGTCGAAAATATTTCCTGTTCACTATCAGGCGCCCAGCCTAATAAGGCTAAAAAGTTTACAATAGCTTCTGGCAAGTATCCTAATTTACGATATTGTTCAACCGAAGTCGCACCATGTCTTTTACTCATTTTAGTTCTATCTTTGCCTAAAATAAGAGAAATATGTCCAAAGGTCGGTAATTTAAACCCTAACGCTTCATATAAAACAATTTGACGTGGTGTATTCGATAAATGCTCTTCGGCTCTAATAACATGAGTTATCTTCATCAATGCATCATCTAACACTACCGCATAGTTATACACTGGAATTCCATCCGATTTTACAATAACAAAATCACCCACGCCATTGGAATCAAAACTAACAGTTCCTCTAACCATATCATCAAAGATTATTTGCTGATTTTCCGGCGTTTTAAATCTAACAGTCGGCTTACGTCCAGCCGCCAACAATTCATTTTTTTGTTCTTGGGTTAAATTGCGACATTTACCTTGGTATATTGGCATTTTTTCTTGAGCCATCAAGGTTTGACGTTCACTTTCCAATTCCTCATCTGTGCAAAAACAATGATATGCTTTGCCTTCTGCTAATAACTTATCAGTATATTCCTTATAAATATCAAGGCGTTCCGTTTGTTTATATGGTCCAAAATCACCACCAACATCAATACCTTCATCCCAAGTTATACCGAGCCATTTTAAAGCATCTTTAATATTTTCTTCAGATTCTATTGTTGAACGATCTAGATCAGTATTTTCAATACGAAGAATAAATTTACCATTATTCTTTTTCGCTAATAGCCAATTAAATAACGCCGAACGAGCTCCTCCAATATGAAATGGCCCAGTCGGACTAGGGGCAAACCTTACTCTCATTTGCTCTGTCATTGATAAACCTCCAAAAATAATCGTGTATTGTTTATTTTATCAGATATTAAACCGATATGCAAAATTAATCAATCTTAATCAGACTAACAATTGCATATGCCGCTATCCCTTCTTTATTACCCACAAATCCCAAGCCTTCGGTAGTAGTAGCCTTAACATTTACTTGCGAAGCCTCAATTTTTAAAGTTTGAGCAATATTTTCATTCATATCTTTAATATATGGTGCTATTTTAGGCTGTTGTGCTGCAATTGTAGCATCAATATTATTAACCTTATAGCCTTCTTTTAAAATAAGATCCTTAACTTTGCTTAATAACACCATACTAGAAATCCCTTTATAGGCTTCATCAGTATCAGGAAAGTGTCGCCCAATATCACCAAGGGCAGCTGCCCCTAAAATAGCATCTTTTATCGCATGTAACAATACATCTGCATCAGAATGACCCAATAGCCCTAAATCATGCTGTATTTCCACTCCACCCAAAATCAATTTTCGGCCTGTCACTAATTTGTGAACATCATAACCCATCCCAACTCTATACATTGTACACCTCATCATTCAATAAACTTTCTATTATTTTTAAATCTTCCGGCGTCGTAACCTTCAGATTAGTATATTCACCTTCAACAACTTTTACCGCAATATTAAGCCTCTCTACTAAACTAGCATCATCGGTACCCAAAAAACCTTCCTGTTGTGCCCTTTGGTAAGCTGTTTTTATAATATCCAATTTAAAACCTTGTGGAGTTTGAATCGACCATAAATAGTCACGATTAGGGGTCTTTGATACCACCTTATTTTCATCTGCAATTTTAATTGTATCTTTAACCCTTACACCAACGATGGCGCAAGAACTTTTTTCAACTTCTTTTATTAGTTTATTAATCGTTTCAACTTTAATCATTGGGCGAGCCGCATCATGAATTAAGACTATTTCACTTTTAACATCAACAGCTTGTAATGCATTATTAATGGAGTATTGGCGTTCACTACCTCCCACAACAACTTTATAGGGCTTGTTATGGATTATTTTTGTTGCCAATTCTTCAACAACCGTTAGATCATGTTTTGCTACCACTAAAATTATTTCATCAATTTTTTCACAACTTGTGAATTTCTCACAGGTATATTGTAAAATACTTTTTCCTTGAACTTCTAATAAAATTTTATTCTTTTCAACTTTCATCCGCTTACCGCTACCGGCACAAGCAATTATCACAGAAATCACAATAAACCACCTTTTGCATTATTAGCAGCTATTTTTTTATATTATACAGAAAAGCCTTTCATTCTCAGAAAGGCTTTTCTCTTAGTTTTTACATTTAGCAAAAATCATTCTTCCAGCAGCAGTTTGCAACACAGAGGTTACCACCACATCAATTGTTTCACCAACAGCCGACCGGCCATCTTCAACTACAATCATCGTGCCATCATCTAAGTACGCCACACCTTGTCCAGGTTCTTTACCATCTTTAACCACAAACACTGTCATTTCCTCACCAGGGATAACCACCGGTTTAACAGCATTTGATAATTCATTGATGTTTAGCACTGAAACTCCTTGAATTTCCGAAACTTTATTTAAATTATAGTCATTAGTGATTATTTTGCCATTAATCAATTTCCCCAACCGTACTAATTTTGAGTCAACCTCATTAATGTCATCAAAATCTCTATTATCTATCTTAACATGCATCCCTAATTCTTTCTGGATATTATTTAATACATCCAAGCCCCGACGTCCTCTATTGCGTTTTAAAGCATCGGAAGAGTCTGCAATATGTTGCAATTCTTCCAGCACGAAAATCGGTATTAATATCGTCCCCTCAATAAATCCAGTTTTACAAATATCAGCAATGCGGCCATCAATAATAACACTGGTATCTAAAATTTTATATTGTTCATTATTCTTCTTATCTTTTTGCTTTTCTTTATTTTTATTGAATGAATCAAATAATGCTGATATTTCATTGCGTTTTTTGATGGTAATATTAATTCCTAAATATCCAAAAATAATACTAAAGATAACCGGAACATAATTGCCGATAATAGGAATTTGCGAAAATGCTGAACCTAACAAATTAGCTATTACTAAGCCAATAGCCAGCCCGCCCGCTCCGGCTATAACTTCATGAAAAGGCATTTTGTTTAATTGGTTTTCAACCCATAAAGAAAATAATAATAAGTGCTTAATCAAAAAAGGCGCAGTCAATAAACCAATAATTCCACCAATTACCCCACCTAACAACACTGATAACACTGTTGTCATGGCTACACCGAAAATACCCATACTCAAAAATTCAGCACTGATAATTGTTTTTAAATAAGGGCTTAGTAAATTCATTAACACCAACCCGATAATCGCCATCAACGCAGTTATCACAAATTTCAAAACCTTATCTAACACCATTTCACCTCCTTTCCTTTTTCCTTCTAATAATATATAAAAATTACAGATTATTCAATGTAAAATATTATTGATTTTTTTTGCTTTTATGTAAAATTTTATATATTTTGAATAAAAAAAATACGTCAGTTGCCTGGCGTATTTTCTTCAAGCAAGTTGTACATCCATGCTTCAACTGTCTCAGCATCTTTATTACAAGCTAACACAAGTTCACTAATCAATATTTGCTTTGCTGTATCTAACAATCTACGTTCACCTGTAGATATTTTCTTAACCTTATCTTGTAAGACCAAATTTTTTACAACTTCCGCAACATCAAAAATATTCCCTGTTTTTATCTTGAACAAATTAGCGTTAAACCTTCTATTCCAACTACCTATAACCTCTGATAGAGGTTCTCTTAATACATTTGCTACTTTTTCAACTTCAGTTTCGGCAATGACTTCTCGCAGACCAATGCTATCAACATTGTTCATCGGGATCATAACTTTCATACCGCCAAAAGGCATTCTTAGCACATAGTACTGTTTGATTTCACCCATTACTTCACATTCTTCAATGCCTTCTATTACACCGGCGCCATGCATTGGATAGACTACTTTATCTCCCACAGTTAGCACATCAGCACCTCCTATATATTAGAAGTATAGCACATGCACTTAACCCTGTCAAAGTTTATTATTTTAGCACATGTTAATATCAATGTCAAATTTAATTCAGTGCTATTCTTAAAGTTTCTTCCAATGTTTCTACTCCATATAAATTCATTCCAGTTATAGATTCCATATTATCCAGATTTTTCTTTGGTAAAATTATATTTTTAAAACCCAATTTACCGGCTTCTCTGATTCTCATCTCCGCCTGTGAAACAGCTCTAACTTCTCCAGCTAATCCAACTTCACCAAAAATTACAGTCTTAGCCATTATATCTTCATTCCTAAAGCTTGATGCTAATGCTACAGCTAATGCTAAATCAATTGCCGGTTCATCAATTTTGATACTACCGGCAACTTTAACAAACACATCTGCACTCCCAATCATCATCCCAACTCTTTTTTCCAAAACGGCTAATAATAATTGAATTCTTTTGACATCAATACAATCAGAAGTTCTTCGCGGTGGCATATAAGGAGTTTGCGCTACCAACGCCTGCACTTCCACTAATAGCGGTCTGCTACCTTCTACCGTTGGCACAACCACACTGCCTGAATATTCATCATTTCTTTCTGATAAAAACAAATTAGAAGCATCAGGAACATCGACCAAACCTTCTGCTCTCATATCAAATAAACCAATCTCATTCGTACTGCCAAAACGATTTTTCACTGCTCGTAATATTCTAAATTGTGCATTTCTCTCACCTTCAAAATATAGCACCGTATCAACAATGTGTTCCAATACTCTTGGCCCGGCTAGCACCCCATCTTTCGTAACATGACCGACAACAAAAATAGCAATTGCATTATTTTTCGCTAATCGCAACAATTCTACTGCACTTTCTCGAACTTGACTGACACTACCCGGAGCACTTTGAATTTCAGGTTTAAACACTGTTTGAATAGAGTCAATTACCAATAATTCCGGTTTTAACTTCAAGGCTTGTTCCGTTATCGTTTCCATATTGGTTTCACTTAGTACTAATAAGTTATCACTCAACGCCTTTAATCGATCAGCCCTTAACCGCACCTGCCTAACACTTTCTTCTCCCGTCACATACAATACTCTACCATGACTGTTCGCAATATCCGCACAAACCTTCAATGTTAAACTTGATTTCCCAACCCCTGGATCACCTACAATCAACACCAATGATCCCGGAATAACGCCCCCGCCGAGTACGCGATCTAGCTCTCCTGAGCCTGATAAAAAGCGTGGCAAATCTTGAATTTCAACACTACTAATTGGTACCGGAAAGCTCCCTGAAGTTAAGCCTAAATTTAAACCTTTATTATGTATTTCAGTTTTGATAATTTCTTCGACCATGGTGTTCCACTGACCACAACCTGGACATTTTCCGAGCCATTTTGGTGAATCACATCCACATTCTTGGCATAAATATACAGTTTTTTTCTTCGCCATAAAAGTTCCCCTTAATGTTATGAGGATATTGAAAATATCAATATCCTCATATTGTTATAATCAGTTTTCTACTGCAAAATTTAATTTATCATTTTGAATATCAACTTTTATTGTAACATCATTTTTAATCTCATTCCGCAAAATCATATCAGCAATTTCATCTTCAATCATTTTTTGCAAGGCTCTTTTTAATGGTCGTGCTCCATAAACTATATCTGTACCTTCTTGCACTATAAAATCTTTAGCTGCCGGTGATAAGCTAATAACAATCTTCATATCCGCTAATCTTTTATTGATACCTTCCAGCAATAAATCCACAATAGTTCTTAGTTCACTTTTTTCTAAATTCTTAAAGACCAACATTTCATCGACACGATTAATAAACTCTGGTCGAAACATTTTCTTCACTTCTTCTATTACTTTCTTAACATTATCAGCTTTAGATTTTTCTTCAGTGCCGGTTGAAAAACCCAGCGCTTTGCCTTCTTCAGCTTTTAAATATTTAGCACCAACATTAGAGGTCATAATTATTACGGTATTTTTAAAGTCAACGGTACGACCTTGTCCATCTGTTAAAATTCCGTCTTCCAGCACCTGTAATAAGATATTAAACAAATCAGGATGCGCCTTTTCAATCTCATCTAATAAAATAACCGTGTACGGTTTTCTTCTTACCAACTCAGTCATTTGTCCGCCTTCATCATAGCCGACATATCCCGGTGGCGCGCCAATTAGTCTTGACACCGCATGTTTTTCCATATATTCACTCATATCAAACCTAACCATAGCACTTTCATCATCAAACAAAGTCTCTGCTAGAGCTTTCGCTAATTCAGTTTTACCAACACCGGTAGGCCCTAAAAACAAGAATGAACCGATTGGCCGTTTAGGATCTTTCAATCCCGTTCTGGCTCTTCTAATTGCTTTTGCTACCGCCGTAACAGCCTCATCTTGCCCGACAATTCTTTTGTGTAAAATCTCTTCCAGCTTTAATAATTTCTCGCTTTCTTCTGCAATTAATTTTTTTACCGGAATTTTTGTCCAATCGGCTACTACTTGAGCAATATCTTCAGCTGTAACAACTATTTTCTTTTGTTTATCGTTGCTATGTTTTTGCGCCTGCTCTAACTCTTCTTTTAATTTGTTTTCTTCATCTCTTATTTTAGCAGCGGTTTCATATTCTTGAGCCGTAATCGCTGCTTCTTTTTCTGCATTTAATTTTTGTAGTTTTATTTCAAGCGCCTTCACGTCATCAGGAATTGCCAATGAGTTTAATCTGACTTTCGAAGCCGCTTCATCCATTAAGTCAATCGCTTTATCCGGCAAAAATCGATCTGCAATATAGCGTTGCGATAACTTTACCGCCGCTACAATAGCTTCGTCTAAAATATTAGCTTTATGAAAAGCCTCGTAGCGATCTCTTAAACCCTTTAAAATTTCAATAGCATCTTCAGTATTCGGCTCTCCCACAATAATAGGTTGAAATCTTCGTTCTAAGGCTGAATCCTTTTCAATATATTTTTTATATTCATTTAAGGTCGTAGCTCCAATAACTTGAATTTCACCTCGCGCTAACACCGGCTTTAAAATATTAGCAGCATCAATCGCTCCTTCAGCACCGCCGGCACCAATTAAAGTATGCATCTCATCAATAAATAAAATCACATTACCAGCCAAAACGATTTCTTCCATTATTTTCTTTAATCTCTCTTCAAATTCTCCCCGATATTTAGAACCAGCAATTACTGAAGATAGATTTAAAGATATAACCCTTTTATCAGCAATAACTTCCGGTACTTTTCCCGCGACAATTCTTTGTGCTAACCCTTCTGCAATCGCTGTTTTGCCAACTCCCGGTTCACCTATTAAGACCGGATTATTTTTCGTCCGTCGGCTCAAAATTTGAATGACACGTTCAATTTCGCTAGAACGACCAATAACCGGATCTATTTTATTATGTTCCGCCATATCATTCAAATCTTTGCCAAACTCATGTAAATTCGGCGTTGGCATACTTTCCGGCTTAACATTATGCCCAACATTATTACCCTCATTATTATTGCTCATATTGGTATTAATATTATTTAGCAACTTTACAATTGCCTTGCGCACATTTTCTAAATCAACACCTAATGCATTTAACACTTTTCCTGCCATCGACTCTGCATCTCTAGTTAAACCTAGTAATATATGCTCTGTTCCAATATAATTGTGTCCTAAAGCTTGCGCTTCTTTCGCCGCTAATTCCATTACCCATTTAGTCCGCGGAGTATAACCGATGCTTTCACCGCCATAATCACCAAGCCCAACTATCGCTGCAACATTCTCACGAACATTCTCCAGCTTTATATCTAACGATTTCAACGCTTTTGCTGCTACTCCTGCCCCTTCGGCAATCAATCCCAACAGCAAATGTTCTGTTCCAATATAATTATGCTTTAAATTCTTCGCTTCTACTTTTGCTAGTTCCAAAACCTTTATCGCTCTACCAGTAAATTTGTTATTCATAACAACACCACCCTACTTTAACATTTTTTTAGCTTTTCCCTAATAACTTGAGCACGATATAAATTAATATCATTTATTTTAAAACACTCTTCACCAATAATTTTATATAAATAATTAGGTCTACTGATGACCATTAATTCATTGAAAAAATTTTTCGGAGCAATATCTATTATTCCTAAGTCAATTCCTACTTGCACTTTGCTCGCTAAAGCTAATGCTTCATCCGCTGTCAACACCTGTGCATATCGTAAAATTCCAAAGGCTCGCCAAATTTCATCATTTAAATTTTCTTTAGAACTTTTGTGGAGACGCGCTCTTGCAACTTGTTCATGATTAATAATTTCCTTAGTAGCACTTGTTAAATTGTCAATAATTTCTTCTTCTTTAAAGCCTAAAGTTAATTGATTTGATATTTGAAAAATATTACCTTTGGCTTCTGTTCCTTCGCCGTATAACCCTCTGACGGCTAACCCTAATTGCGGAGCAGCATTAATAATTTGATTAATCTGTTTCGTTGAAACTAACCCCGGCAAGTGTACCATTACAGAGGCTCTTAACCCTGTTCCTAAATTAGTCGGACAAGCTGTTAAATATCCAATATGTTCGTTAAAAGAAATATCTAACGATTTTTCCAACAAATCATCAACTTCACTAGCCACTACATAAGCTGTTTTAAGGTCTAATCCTTGAGCCATTGCTTGTATTCTAAGATGATCTTCTTCATTTACCATAATACTGACAGCATCATCATTTCTCACTAGAACAGCTCTGTTTTCTGGATTTTTAATATGATTAGTGCTAATTAAGTGTTTTTCCACCAACACATTTCGCTCTAATGCTTTTAACTCATCTAACTCCACTATTTCATAAGTAGCATAATTTAAGTTTTTGCCAGCCTCAATAACTTTCTTTTTCACCTCAAACAATTGCTCTTTTTGGGCAATGTTTGGAAATGGGATTTTTTCAAGGTTTCGCGCTAACCTAACGCGACTTGATAAAACAATCTTGTCATCTTTACCGTTATCACTTAACCAAGATGGTAACGGATTAGTAAATAAATCTCTCATCATTACACCACCTTAATTATTTCTAGCTATTTGCGCTTCAATAGTTCGAATTTCATCTCTCAATTTTGCTGCCATTTCATATTCTTCAGCAAGAATATGCGCTTCTAACTCTTTTCTTATATCTTTAATTTTCTTTCTTAACTCGATTTTACCACCAGACCTTTTAGGTACTTTACCACTATGCTCTGCACTACCATGAATTCGTCTTAACAGTGGTACTAATTTTTTATCAAAACATTTATAACATTCACTACAACCTAGCTTTCCACCGGCTGTAAAGTCATTATAGCTCATCCCACAGTTTTCACAAACTCGACTTTGCTGTTGCTGGCTGGCAGGACTATTATTACTGAATAAACTATGTAAAAAGTCATTTACTGAAAAATTATTACTATTGGTAAAAACCAATTCACCATATTTTTGTGCACAATGTTCACATAATTGCTTATCAACTTTTTCCCCATTCATAATTTGCGTTAAGTGCACACACGCACTATTTTTTTTACAATCATCACACAACATTTTATTTCCTCCTATCATCATTCATCAGCAAAATCGGCTAAAGCCATAAACAAAGATTTCAGCAAGATAACTCGATCAGGCGCTATCGCCTTATTAAAGGCAAAAGTTATTGCCTGCATTAAAATTGCAACTTCGCGATTTTTAATAAACCCATTTTTCAGCAAATACCTAATGATATTTTTCATTTCCGTAAAAGATGTTTTTTCATTTATTTCTTGTAGTATTTCTTGGTATAGGGCTTGACGATTATTTTTGCGTTCAATCCTGATATAGCCCCCCAGACCTCTTCTAGATTCAACTGTAAACCCTCGCGCTATTGTAAATCTAGTATTTAAAACATAACTTATTTGCGAAGGTGCACAAGCAATCTCTTCCGCTATTGAATTTCGATTTAAAACTATTTGACAATCCTCTTCTACTGATAATTTTCGCAAAATATATTCTTCTATCAAATCAGCAACATTACTCATGAGAACACCCTCTTCACCATATAAAACTTTGACCTTTTGACTTTTTGTTCTTTTGTCTTATTATATTTGACTTTTTGACTTTTGGCAATACTTTTATAAAAAAACTCTCCCTAAAAATTTTAGAGAGAGTTTAAAACTATTTATTCAATATTTTTTCACCAAAAGCAACCCCAAATTCAAAACACTGATTTATTTCAACTTTATCCGGAGTCCATTTTACAAATAATCCGGGCTCAACTTCCATATCAGTTTTAGCTAAAACCTCCGCTAAGGTTTTATCAGCACCACCAGCCCACCCATAAGCACCAAAAGAGGTACACAGCTTACCTGTAGGCTTAAGACCTTGTAAATAAGTTAAAAATCCACCGATAGTTTTAAGAACTGAATTATTATGAGTTGATGAACCAATAATAATCCCTTTCGCTTCTAATAATTGCGCCATTACTTCACTTAGTTCGGTTTTATTAACACGATACAAGCTAGCTGTAACACCAGTGCTAGCAACCCCATCAAGTATCATCCGAGCCATCTTTTCAGTAGCGCCCCACATACTATCATAAACAATAATAACTTTATCCTCGTTGTTATTATGAGACCACTTTTCATATTTTTTAAAAATTTCCTCAATCCCACCACGCCAACAAACACCATGACTAGGTGCAATAATCTTAATATCTAAGGCTTTAATCTTCGGCAAAGCTCTCGCTACTAATTTATTGAACGGCATTAAAATATTAGCATAATATTTACCAGCTTCTTCAAGTGCTAAATACATATCGACTTCATCATCAAACCTTTTACTGGTACACAAATGTTGTCCAAAAGCATCATTAGAAAATAAGATATTATCACCATCTAAATAACAAGCCATCGAATCAGGCCAATGAATCATTGGCAAGGGAATAAAGCTAAGATTTCTTTGCCCTAAAGAAATACTATCGCCTTCTTTAACTACCATAAAGTCATATTCTTGTTGGTAATATTTTAGCACTTCCGTTTTACCATGAGCCGTTAAAACAACTTTTGCATTTGGTGCAAGTGCCATCAATTGAGGCAAAGCACTAGAATGATCAGGTTCTACGTGATTTATTACAATATAATCAATTTTACTAGGATCAATAATACTCTTTATTCTATCAATAAATTCTTCAGCAAAGGGCGCTTTAACCGCATCTACTAAACAAACTTTTTCATCAACAATTAAATATGAATTATAGGTAACCCCTCGTCCAGTAGCATAGCCGTGGAAATCTCTTTGATCCCAATCAACTGCCCCTACATAGTAGACACCTTTTGTTAAACTAATATTATTCATAATGACCTCCTCTTACTATTATAGAACCAATCCCGCTGTTTCTTTGAAACATTTGTTAGCTTCAGCTACAATGTCTTCAATTATTTTAGCCACCGGTTCAATTTTCCGCAATGGTAACAAGCTTTGTCCAGCTTGAACCATCCCATTTTCCACATCACCATCAACCGCGGCCAAGCGATTAGTTCCCGTTGCTAATTTTACCAATTCTTCTTCACTTATTTTTTGTTTTTCTAAAGAAATAAAACTTAGCGAAAATTTATTTTTAACACCACGAACGCAATGATCAATACTTTGTCCGGTTACAACAGAATCAGTATCTGCAGCTTCTAATAATTTAGCTTTAACATTATCATGGACGGCACACTCTTCAGCAATTAAAAATCTTGTACCCATTTGTACGCCGGCCGCTCCCATAGTAAGCGCCGCCGCTAAGCCACGTCCATCCGCAAACCCGCCGGCAACAACTACCGGAATATCAACTTCAGGAATAACTTGAGTCATTAACGCCATTGTCGTTAACGAACCAATATGACCACCAGCTTCCATTCCTTCCACAATAATCGCATCAGCACCGGCACTTTCCACTCTTTTCGCTAACTTTACATTTGGCACTACCGGAATAACTTTAACCCCTGAATTTTTAAGTTTTTCAAAAAACGGCACTGGATTACCGGCTCCTAATGTAACAAAAGAAACTTTTTCCTCACAAACTACCGCCAAAATTTCTTCTTTATTCGGAGCCATTAATTGAATATTTACTCCAAAAGGCTTATCCGTTAAAGTTCTGGCTAACTTAATTTGTTCTCTAATATATTCAGGTGTTCTACCACCAGCCGCAATAATGCCAGCACCACCAGCATTAGAAACAGCCGCTGCTAATTTCGCTTCTGAAACCCACGCCATGCCACCTTGTAAAATCGGGTATTTAATATTTAAAACAGCTGTTATTGTTTTAGTCATAATATCAACTCTCCTTATATTACAGATTATTAATTCTTCCAACATTTTACCATGAATATAGTTCTCATTCAACCAAGCATTTACCTTGTTATGCACTATATCCCTTACTCGAATCAGCAGCCTACTCTTTACTTTACTTAGATAACAATTTATAATTATAATTTGAAGAGAATTTATTTTACGAAAGGGATTATTATTTAAATGACGATAATTAACAAAAATCTTAGTGTTGATATGTATGATTGCAAATCTGCAAAAATTACTGATATTGCCGCTTTAAAAAGTCTGCTTCATGAAATTGCCATTTTGATAAATCTGCCATTATCAGCCATTGCTGATCACCATGATTCTGGTAACTTTTCTTTAATCGCTTTATTTCCTGAAAGCCATATCGCTATTCATGCTTATCCAGAAGCAAAATATGTTTCTATTGACTTATATTCAAACAAAGATTCATTTTTACCAAGTCAAATCTTAAATATCCTCAAAACATTTTTCAAAGCTGACAAGCTAAAAGTTACGCACATTAAGCGTGCCGATTTTGGTGCCGTCAAAGATATGAAACCTACAGTTAAGGTTAAAGTGGCGCCGATGCGTCGCATTAAAAACACCGGTGCTAAATTTATAAAAATCCTAACACAAAAAAAGCAATAAATACACCGTCTATAAAATCATTCCTAAAATTCAGATGAAAATTTCATTAATTAGCTGAAAAGGCTTGTTGCTTGTATCGCAGGTAACAAGCCTTTTTCCTTTAGCTTGATAAGGCAATTTTTATACTAATCAAGATATTAATCCTCAGTTTATTAAAATCCTTATAAATAAAAGAAGCTCAATCTTCAATATCCCATATAAGTTTTTTTATTACTGCATTATCCAGTACGCCTCAACTATAGATAATGTCTTTTTTTAAAAATCAATTGTGTTTACCTAGCAAACCTTAATCTTATTAAAGGATTAGAATTGTATTTTTCGAAATTTTAATAAACACACAAAAATTATTATCTGCTATGTAAATTAAAATACAGTATAGCTGTTGTCTACTACCTACCTATTACTTAAAATCAGCAATATATTTTAAATTTTTATAACCAAATTACCATAAAAAAACGCCCTAAAAGTTATTTCAGTTATAATACTGTCTAACTTTTAGGGTCAAGTTAATAAGGTCTCTATTATTTATAGCCATCAATTATAATATCAATTTT
>RRZT010542186.1_pt1 | contig 47053 bp, 45 predicted proteins | sample 2165551 | NCBI WGS metagenome assembly RRZT01 (sample SAMN10456910, study PRJNA506462) | wastewater metagenome | biome: wastewater; feature: sludge; material: wastewater sludge; isolation source: wastewater sludge with Escherichia coli K12::gfp cells carrying plasmid... | place: USA: Moscow, Idaho... | reverse complement strand
TAGTCGATATTCACCGCTTGAGGCGCGATCAAGCCTATTTTCTAAATTCGTCATACTGTCATTTTACCATAAATAAACCGTTTTCATTGTAAAATACTTTTTTTCTATGCGACTTTCAAGTCAATATGTTATAATACAGTCATGAATATCTACGAGAAATTGGCAACTTTCAATGTTATTGAAATGCCACGGGTGATTTTGCGCCCTTTGTCTATGACGGACGCAGAAGATATGTTTGACTATGCTAGTAAACCAGAAAACTTGGTTTATGTTTTTCCTGCGCATCATAATCTAGCAGAAACACGTGCGACAATTGCGGCTTTATTCATGAAAGAACCCTTGGGCAAATGGGCCATGGAATTGAAGGCAACGTCTGCTATGATTGGCACGATTACATTTGTGAAACTAGATGAGAGAGCGAGAACAGCAGAAATTGGGTATACGCTTAACCAGACCTATTGGGGACAGGGGCTTATGACAGAAGCAGTTCGAACTTTAGCTGAGATTAGCTTGACTGAGTTTGGTTTGTGTCATCTGGATATCGTCGTCGATTCAGAAAATATAGGATCCTGCAAGGTCGCAGAAAAGTCAGGCTTTAGCCTGCAAGAAAACTATAAAGCACTCAATCCTTACACCAAAATTTTGAGAAATTTCAAGCGCTTTAGAAAGGTTAATCAGGTAGAACATGAGTAAACACCAAGAATTACTAGACTACATCGATGATTTGGAAATTGGCAAGAAGGTCAGTGTTCGTGGGCTTGCGACCCGCCTCAAAGTCTCTGATGGCACAGCCTATCGCGCGATTAAGGAAGCACAGGCGCGTGGACTCGTTTCTATTAATGACCGTTCAGGTACAACGCGGATTGCCACTCAGGAACAGCGCGTGATTGAAACCCTGACCTTTGGCGAGATTGCTAAAATCGCCAGTGCCGAAGTCATGGCAGGAGAAGCCGGTTTAACCCAGGCCTTCAGCAAGTTTGCTATCGCTGCCATGACTAAAGAAAATATTCGAAAATACTTGACACATGGTGGTTTAGTGATCGTAGGGGACCGGACATCCATCCAATTACTAGCCCTACAAGAAGGCAATGCTGTCTTAATTACAGGTGGTGTTGATATTGAACCACAAGTGTTAGACTATGCCAATGAGCAAGCGATACCGGTATTACGGACGGATTTTGATACCTTTACCGTTGCTAGTCGGATTAACCGCGCGCTTTCTAATGAACTGATCAAAAAAGAAATCACGACGGTAGCAGATGTCTATCAAAGTCAAGCGCCGACCCTTTATGAAATTTCGACGGTTAAAGACTATTTAGATTTGGTCAAGAAAACCAATGGTTCCAGATTTGCAGTTATCAACCAACATAAGTTAGTTGTTGGCGTGGTCAGTATGCGAGATGTCACAGGTAAGAAAAATAGTACAACTATTGATAAAGTCATGACCCGCAATCCCAAACTGGCTAAGTTTGACATGACAGTTGCTTCAACCAGTCAGAAGATGATTTTTGATGGCTATGACATGATGCCTGTGGTCAACAGCGACAGTACTTATGCAGGGATTATCAGTAAGTCAGACATGCTTCGGAGTATGCAGGAGTCTTCTGAACAAAGCCAATTTTCACATACGATGACGGATGATGTGGCACGCGCTGTAAAAGAAGTGCAATCCTATTACACCTTTACAGTAGAGCCATTCATGATGAATAATGTTGGTAACATTGCCAATGGGATGATGGCTGAGATTATCAGTAATATCACCGATCGCGTCATGACCAAAACGAAAAATAAAAATATTATTATCGAATCGATGAGCATTTATTTTATGGGTGCCGTTGCCATTGATGACGAACTGGAAGTTTATCCGAAAATTATCAGTGAGTCAAGACTTGGCGCGACCATTGATTTTGAGGTCTATCTGGATTACCAGATCATCAGCAAGATTTTAGTCACCCTACAAATTAACTAGAAAAAGGATTATAACCCTCTATGAACGACATTTTAGATAAAATCAAAGCCTACGACGAGATCGTGATTCATCGCCATAAAAATCCAGATCCGGATGCCTTGGGGAGCCAATTGGGTTTGCGGGACATCTTACGGACGAATTTTCCAGATAAAAAAATCTCAGCAGTTGGGTTTGATGAGCCGACGCTTGCCTTTATTGGCCAGATGGATCAGCTGACTGATGAGACTTTCAAAGGGAAACTTGTCATTGTGACAGATACGGCGAATACACCTCGTATTGATGATGCGCGGTATCAGACGGGTGATTTTTTGATCAAGATCGATCACCATCCTAATGATGATGCCTATGGAAATTTATTAGCCGTTGATACGACAGCAAGTTCAGCGTCAGAAATCATTGCGAATTTTGCCTTTGAAAATGACTTGCAGGTTTCTGATGATGCAGCAAGAGTCTTGTACGCAGGGATTGTTGGCGATACGGGACGTTTTCTCTATCCAGCGACAACACCCAAAACGCTTTACACTGCTGCAAAATTAGCAGAGCATAGCTTTGATAGAGCAGGCCTCATGCGTGAAATGGATTCTTTTGATATGAAAATCGCTAGACTCCAAGGCTACGTCTATGAAAATCTTGAAATTTCACCTGAAGGTGTGGCGCGAATTTTTATCACACAAGAGCTGATGAAAAATCATGGTATCTCAGATTCTGAAACCTCAGCCATTGTCTCTGCACCAGGAAAAATTAAAGAAATCCAAACCTGGGCGATTTTTGTTGAGCAGCCTGATGGTCATTTTCGAGTTAGAATGCGCTCAAAAGTCGCCCCGATTAATGACATTGCCAAAGAGCATGCAGGTGGTGGTCATCCGCTGGCCAGTGGTGCTAACAGCTATTCAGCACAAGAAAATGATGACATCTTCCAAGAATTAAGAAATAATTTAGTTGCTTTTAAGAAATAGTGGTATAATTGTTTTATGACTAAAAAAGATTTTCCCTGGCTGTACGATGCTGAGTACATGTCCTATGTCGGTGGGCTCTTAGAGACACCAGAAGTTCAAAAATTAAATGAGTTTACACATCACTACATTTCAACGCGCTTGCTCCATTCTTTGAATGTCAGCTACACCGCTTACAAAATTTCCAAAAAATTTGGTTGGAACAAAAAAGCAACGGCTCGTGCAGGACTTTTACATGACCTCTTTTACTATGACTGGCGGGAAACGAAATTTGCCGAAGGCAGTCATGCCTATGTTCATCCAAGAATCGCCTACCAAAACGCCCAAAAATTGACGACGATTTCAAAATTAGAAAAAGACATCATCATCAAACATATGTGGGGCGCAACCATTGCACCACCACGTTATAAAGAAAGTTTTGTCGTGACTTTCGTTGATGATTATGTGGCCATTAAAGAATGGACACAGTTGATGAAGATGAAATGGAAACATCATAAACTGTTCAAGAAAGAAAAATTAAGTTAATGAAATTGCAAAATCAAGACATCAAAATAGGTAAAACGATTGATGAACTAGTGGAAGGCGAGACCTTTAGTCTGTCCGAAACGATTAAAAATCGAGAAATTTTACTTTATCTCGGTCTTACGAACGATGACAATCCGCTCTATTCGCAGTATGATTATATTAAGGAACTTGGCTTGACCAAGCCAGTGGTACCAACTGCTCTGATTTTCGGGATCATCACCTCAACGATTAACAAACATCTACCAGGTCCTGGTAGTCATGTGGTGAATGTCAATCTTAACCTCATTGAAAAGATTTTTCGCAATGACTTGTTAAGTTTCAATTTTGAAATTATCAAAATTGATACTAACAAAGATTTGGTAACGATTAACATTGAAATCATGAGAGATGAGGAACGAGTAGCAGATGCCATTGTCTTGGTGCAACCACCTTTAGAAGAGCTCACTGAATCAGAGTAATCAAGGCTTAGTGTTAGCACAAAAAAAGTTCCCAAATAAACAGAGAAGAGTTTTCAAAAAGGAGGATATTATGGATAATCAAATTTTCGAAACAAATCAAAATACAGGTAAATTTTCACTCGCTGATTTCTTCGCGCGTATCTATGCTTTAGTTGGCATGGGGATTGCCGTCAGTGCAGTAGTGGCCTTCATCACATTAACAATGTTTGCTGATAATATCTCAGCAATCTTAACGGGTCATACATGGCTGTTATTCGTTTTATGGATTTTGGAAATGGTATTGGTCGTTGCCGTAACACCAATGGCTGCTAAAAATTCACCAATGGCCTTACCAGCCTTTATCGGATTTTCAGCCCTCAATGGCTTTACCTTGACCTTTACCCTAGCCTATTTTAATCTCAGTAGCATTGCCATTGCTTTTGCCATTACGGCTGGTATGTTCTTCGCCCTTTCAGTCTTTGGTAAAACGACCAAACGTGACTTATCAGGCATGGGTAAAGCCATGTTTGCAGCCTTGATTGGGATTATCATCGCAAGCCTCGTTAACCTATTTGTCGGTTCTTCAGGCATGGACTTCATGATTTCAATTCTTTCAGTTATCGTCTTCTCAGGTTTGATCGCTTGGGATAACCAAAGAATCGAAGCACTTTACAACCAAGCCAACGGCAATGTAACCGACGGCTGGGCAGTGAGCATGGCCTTGAGCCTCTATCTTGACTTCATCAACCTTTTCATCTCAATCTTGAGAATCTTCGGAGTTGGTGGCAGCAGAGATTAAGCATAAATAATCATCCGAGAAAGATGATTTTTTTATTTTAAGGTCATTTTAATGTGAAAAATGGGGGAGGAAAATAAGCAGGATGTTAAGCTACCAAAAAGTAGAGACGACAGAAACACTAGCACACTTATCGGATTTGATCCAAATCATTTGGCCGGAAGTCTTTACATCAGTGATCGGGGAAGCGCAAGTCGCCTATATGCTAGCGACATACCAGTCAGTCGAGCAAATCAAAAGGGAAATCAGTCAAGGCGTCCAGTATGACTTGATCTTATTAGATGACCAGCCTGTCGGCTATCTCGCTTATGAGCTTCAAGACAGTCAGCTTTTTATCAGTAAAGTATACCTCTTATCAAGCTGTCGGGGTCAGGGACTATCGCGTCAAGTCTTTAAGCGTCTTGAGAACACCGCCAAACAATTTGGCAAGCATCAGTTGCACTTGCATGTAAATCGTTACAATGTGCGTGCTGTTGCCGTCTATCAGCACTATGGCTTTGAGATTGTCAAGACAGTTGATACGCCCTTAGGTGACTTTATGCTGAATGATTACTGGATGACTAAAAGATTGCCTGATTAAAACAAGAAAAAACTGCCGGAAAATCGACAGTTTTTTGATTTATTTAACAATCGCATGACTTGAAAGTGTTTGACCCGCTTGATCTTTGAGGATCAACCAAGAATTTGTCCCCGCAAAATAAAGCAAGTGACCAACTTCATTGACTGATTTTAAATGAATATCAGCTGTCGTCACAAAATCAGACCCGATGGCATCCGCATGTTCTTGACGCAAGGTCAGAGCAAATTTTTGAGAAAAACCAACAGACCCATCTTGATTCAAGGGCATATCTTGTTTCAGGACAGCACCTTTTTTGATGACCATGTCGTTACGTTTTAACCACTGAACTTCAGCTTTCGCACCGTCATAATCAACATAAAAAGGTATCTCAGCAATTGCCTTGGTAAAGCGATACTGAGCCTTTCCTGAGCTTTTAGCGGGTGCAGCAGGTGTTTCTTGCACGGCTTTGAATTGATAGCCAAGGAGATCCAGATAGGGCGTGAGCTTGTTTAGATAAGCTGTCAAGACTTTCGTTTGATGACTCGGAACTTTTTGATCCGTCAGATATTTTTTAAAATAAATGGGCTCAATATCTACTGGTAGGCTGAAAACGAGGGCACGATCAGCTTTCGCTTTTTGCATGACAAGGTTTGGTCCCTTGAAGTAGCAGACTGCTTGAGAATTGTCAGCCACTAAGGCTGCCAAATCCTGCACCTCAAGCTGTCCTAATTCATCTGGAAAGACAAGGGTCAAGCCCTTCTCACCAAAACTTGCCGTCATCATTTGATCACATCAACGCCGCCAAGATAAGGGCGAAGGACTTCAGGAATGGTAATAGACCCGTCAGCATTTTGGTAGTTTTCAAGTACAGCAGCGACAGTACGACCAACCGCTAAACCAGAACCATTGAGGGTGTGAAGGAGCTGTGTTTTACCTGCTTCATCACGGTAACGGATTTGGGCACGACGTGCTTGGAAATCTCCCGTATTAGAACAAGAAGAAATTTCACGGTAAGTGTGTTGTGATGGAATCCAGACTTCTAAGTCATAAGTTTTAGCAGCAGAGAAGCCCATATCACCAGTTGATAAAGCGACAACACGATAGGCTAAGCCTAATTTTTCAAGAATATTACCAGCATTAGCGACCATTTTATCAAGTTCTTGATAAGACGTTTCTGGCTTAGAAAACTTAACCATCTCTACTTTGTGGAATTGGTGCAAGCGAATGAGACCACGTGTATCACGGCCAGCTGACCCCGCTTCAGAACGAAATGATGGGCTCATAGCAGTGAAATAGATTGGTAGTTCGCTACCGTCAATAATTTCATTGCGATAGTAGTTAGTTAAAGGGACTTCAGCAGTTGGAATTAAAACAAAATCGCTATCTGCTAATTCAAAAGTATCTTCTTTGAATTTCGGATATTGACCTGTACCGTACATTGAGTCGTGGTTAACCATGTAAGGTGTGATCATTTCAGTGTAGCCTTCTTTGGCATGCTCATCTAGCATGAAGTTGTAGAGTGCGCGCTCAAGACGTGCGCCCAAACCTTTATAGAATAAGAAGCGTGATCCAGTGACTTTAGCGCCACGTTCCCAGTCCAAAATGCCTAATTTTTCTCCCAAATCCCAATGCGCTTGTGGTTCAAAATCAAAGTTTGGCACTTCACCCACTCGTTTGACTTCGACATTATCATCTTCGTCAGCACCGATAGGGACATCGTCAGCGGGGATATTAGGTAGCGTTTCGAGAATACCTGTCACTTTTTCATCGAAGAAAGTCAACTCTGAGTCGAGTGCCTTGATCTGACTTGAAACTTCCTGCATTTGCGCGATTGCAGTGCTAGCATCTTCCTTGTTACGTTTGGCAAGGCCAATGGCTTCAGACGCCTCATTACGTTGCTTTTTGAGGTCTTCCGTTTCGATAATTAACTCACGTCTTTTAGCATCGAAATCACGTAATTCATAGAGTTTTTCAGATGCCACACCACGTGTTTTGAGTTTGGCTTCTACCTCATCAAATTGGTTGCGAATTTGTTTAATGTCTAACATAGCTGTCCTCCGAGTAATGAAAAAGATGCCTTCAAAATGAACAGGGCGTTTTTCAACACGGTTCCACCTGTCTTGCTTTGAAAGCATCTCGTTTTTATTATGATCTGTTTAAGGGCGGTAGAATTTCATACTAACCAAGGAGTTGCTTGCAACAACCGCAACCTTTCTAAACCAATGATTAGCATTACTTATCCGCTAAACACATTATAGCAAGATAGCCTAGAATAATCAACTTTTTCTTTTAGTCAATAATTTCTTGACTTTGCTAACCAGTGTTGGGGCCTTAACCACCTTATCATTGCCTAAATGTTCACGAACCAGTTTCAGGACTTTACCTGCGTCTTTTGAAGAAAAACGCAAATTGTTTTGTCGCTTGCTGTTGCCTTGTTTTTTTAAAACAATGACAAATTGTCGTCGGACTTTATGCTGACGTGTCACGACCCCTTCAACATGGTGAATCGTTTCCCAAGGAATTTGAATGGCATCAGCAATATTGGCATCATTAAAAAACTCAAATGCTTTATCACCAATGAGGAGTTTACCATAGACGCTACCAAGGCCGACATAGGCAATAGCTTGAAGAGGAGCGGAAGTTTGTGTATTCAGTGATTGTATCATAGTTATAGTATACCAATTTTTTAATAAAAAAACCTGCCATAACTGGCAAGCTTTTCAAAAGCAGAAGTGCTTAGGCTTACATTACACCAAGGACGTGCATCACAACACCAAAGATAAATAGGCCGATGATGATCGCGATTGGTGAAACTTTTTTCTTAAGTAACCACATACATAGGAAAGTCAAGAGCAAGCCAGCAAGACCTGGAATCAAGCCATCCAAGTTTTGTTGTAAAGTTGTCACTTTATCAGGTGTTTGAGAAAGTCCTTCACCAACTTTTTGGAAGGCTTCTTGGATACCTTTGCCACCTGCAGGGAGTTTGTCCCATTCGATGTATGCACCTTCAGAGAGTTTGACTTTAGAAACATCAAGTGCAAATTTGATAGATACCCAACGTTCTACGAGAACGGCAAGGATAAACATACCTAAGATTGATGCACCTTTAGTGATGTCTTGCAACAATCCACCAGACAAGTCAGAAGTAATTGAAGAACCAGCTTTATAACCGAATTCTTGTGTGTACCAGATAAATGCCCAACGAATGACGTTCCAAAGGACGAAGAACAAAATAGGTCCAAGGATGTTACCGCTCAAGGCAAGTGATGCACCGATCGCACCCAAGATAGGACGAACAGTAAACCAGAAGACAGGGTCACCGATACCGGCAAGAGGACCCATCATACCAACTTTAACCCCTTGGATAGCAACGTCATCAATGGGTGCACCATTGGCACGTTCTTCTTCGAGGGCAAGTGTTACACCGATAATTGGGCTAGCAACGTATGGGTGTGTATTGAAGAATTCCATGTGACGTGTCAAAGCAGCAGCACGGTCTTCTTTAGTTGTGTAGAGCTTTTTAATCGCTGGGATTAAAGAGAAAGCCCAACCTAAGTTTTGCATCCGTTCGTAGTTCCAAGAACCTTGAAGGAAAGTAGAACGCCAAGCAACGGCTAAACGGTCATTTTTTGAAAGTTTAATTTTTTCACTCATAATAATCTTGTCGTCCTTTCTAATAGTCATTCAAGATGTCGCCGATAGGATCTGTACTACCAGAACCGCCACCAGCGTTGTTACCGTTACCACCCATTTTAGAAAGATTGATATAGATGAGGGCAAGGGCAACACCGATCGCACCAAGGGCGATAAGTGTCAAATTGCTAACTGCGGCAAGGGCGAAACCAATGGCAAAGAAAGGCCAAACTTCACGTGACGCCATCATGTTGATAACCAAGGCATAACCTACGGCAACAACCATACCACCACCGATGGCCATACCATCAGTCAACCAAGCTGGCATTGCTTCAAGCGCATTTTGTACGGCTTGAGTTGGTACCAAGATAAGGGCCAAAGCAGGGATAACGATACGAATACCTTGTAATAAAAGTGCGACGAAATGGAAACGTTCAAGACCCGCAAAGTTACCTTTTTTAGCTTCAGCATCAGCACCATGAACCAAACCGACAGAAATCGTCCGAACGATCATTGTCAAGAAAAGACCAGCAACTGAAAGTGGGATAGCTGTTGAGAAAGCGACTGTGATACCTTTTGTATCAAAGTTACCAGATTGAACCATGATAATGGCAGCGGCAACACCGGCAAGGGCAGCATCGGGTGCAACTGCAGCTCCGATATTAGCCCAACCAAGTGCCATCATTTGAATTGTACCACCAAGGATAATACCAGCTGTCAAGTGACCAGTTACAAGACCGATCAATGTACAAGAAATAATTGGTTGGTGAAATTGGAACTCATCGAGGATGCCTTCAAGACCAGCGAAGAAAGCAATGATGAGAACTAAAATAATAGAGATAATAGACATGTTTAGTTCCTTTCGTTTTACTGAACGTTAGCTTTTTTGATCAAATCGAACAAGTCAGCTCTAGAGTCATTTGGTACTTTACGCACATCAAATTTAACTCCCAAATCACGAAGTTTTTCAAAGGTTTCAACGTCTTTTTTGTCCATTGACAACACTTTGTTAACCATTGTTTTACCAGTTGAATGTGCCATTGACCCAACATTGATTGACTCAATTGGTACGCCACCTTCAACGGCTGCCAAAACATCTTGTGGATTTTCAAATAGTAAGAAAGCATGTGTGTTACCAAAACGTGGGTCTTTGGCAATCTCAATCATTTTAGAGATTGGGATAACATTGGCTTTCACGCCATTTGGAGCAGCTTGACCAATCAATTGTTTACGCAAGTCGTCTTTAGCAACAGCGTCAGAAACAACAATGATACGATCTGCTTTAGAGTCTGGTGTCCAAGCCGTTGCGACTTGACCGTGCAGTAAACGTGTATCGATGCGGACAAGATTGATTTTAATCTTACCATCACCGATGACAGTACCTTCAGGAATAGCAGATGCTGCTGCTGTTTCAGCTGGGGCAGCAGTTGCCGTTTCTTCAGGTTGAAGCGTTTCTGGTAAAATTCTAATCCCGTCTTTCGCTTCCTTGAGGATGTTAGCAACGACTTTTTCTAAGCCGGCTTCAGCATCCATCATACGTTCAGTGTAGGCTTGAATCAACATTGGTAGATTCAAACCTGTGATAATAGCGATGTTGCGATCTGGATTTTCAGCCAGAACAGCACTTGCTTGGTTAAATGGAGAACCACTCCATAAATCCGCAAGCACCAAAATCTCATCATCAGCGTCAAATGTCGCGATGGCTGCGTCGATTTTAGCACGCAAGTCATCAGGACCTTCGCTAGGCATGAAAGTCACTGTTTGGACTTTTTCTTGCTCACCGAAAATCATTGAACCTGATTGATGGATACCTTCGGCGAATTCGCCGTGGCTCGCAATTACGATTCCGATACTCAAATTTGAGTTCCTCCTTATAAGAAATTGTAAATAAAAAAATTATTACACTCTATTATGCCCCTATAAGAAACAGTTTGTCAAGTCAAAATGTGGAAACGTTTTCCTTGTCATCAGATTGTATTATTACAGACTATTTAAGAAGATGGGAAAATAATCTGATAAAAAATAAACGGTTTTCCCTAGGTATATTGGTAAAAATGTTATAAACTATAAGTATAAATAAAATTAGAATCTGAATAGGAAATCACTATGAGAATCCAGCAATTAAAATACATCATCAAAATCGTTGAAACAGGCTCTATGAATGAGGCATCAAAGCATTTATTTGTGACTCAGCCCTCACTTTCAAATGCAGTGAGAGAACTGGAAGAAGAGATGGGAATTAAAATTTTCACCCGTTCGACGCGAGGCATCACGTTAACGTCAGACGGTGTAGAGTTTTTATCTTACGCAAGACAAATTGTTGAGCAGACTGAACTTTTAGAAGAACGTTATAAATATAATCGTGAGAAAAAAGAATTATTTGCAGTTTCTGCGCAACATTATGCATTCGTTGTTGAAAGTTTTGCAAGCATTTTGCGTGAAAATGATATGCGTAATTATGAGTTAATTTTGCGTGAGACTCGGACGCATGAAGTGATTGATGATGTCCGTGATTTTCGTTCAGAAATTGGTGTCTTATATCTCAATGATTTTAATCGAGATGTTCTGACCAAGCTTTTCTTGGATAACAACCTTGAGTTTACACCACTCTTTCAGGCGGTTCCGCATGTGTTTATCTCCAAACACCATCCACTAGCCAGTAAAACGTCGGTCACAATTGAAGAAATGGCAGCCTTTCCTTATCTGAGTTATGAGCAGGGTGAGCGCAACTCCTTTTACTTTTCTGAAGAGATTTTGTCTACTTCTAGACACGACAAATCAATTGTCGTATCTGACCGTGCGACCCTATTCAATTTACTGATCGGGCTTGACGGCTACACCATTTCCACGGGGATTTTAAACAGCGATTTGAACGGCGATGATATTGTCAGCGTCCCGCTGCAAGTGGATGAGAAGATTGAGATTGGCTATATTTGCCATAAAAAAGGTCTGTTATCAGAACTCGGCCAACGCTTTTTGAAAGAACTTAAAGCTAAGGTATAAAAACATAGGGGGATGTGTGAATGACTGATATCATTTTTTCAAAACAAGACATCCGGCGATATATGATCCACCATTTTGGGCTAGATCGGCTAGATGCTTACGGTGAAGGAAAATCAGGTGTCTTAACCTATATTAAGCAAGTTGCGAGTTTGCAACAAGACCCAATCAATATCATAGGGACAAACATCGATATTATTTTGGCAAGTCGATTTTCAGACTATTCTCCTCAGGTCTTAACTGAGTTGCTTTATCAGGATGAGCTCCTGATAGAAGGTTTTGATAAGGAAGCCTGTCTTTTTTCACGAGATGAGTGGGGACAGTTTGCCTTTGCTCGGGATCAAAGGGTAGCAGCTAATCTCAGAACGCTAAGTTATCGCGATCAAGAGAAGGCACTGGATTATCTGGAAGAGGTGACAAATCTTTTGCAGAATAGTTCTGAGCCAGTTTCACCACAGGATTTGAACCTTGGTAGGCTAGCAGATAGTAGTTGGGGAAGTTCAAATTTAGGTAATACTGTTTTATATCATCTATGGTGTCAAGGTGTTGCAGTTATCGCTGAGAGAAAAGAGCGGCGTAAACTGTATAAACACTATATGAAAGCCAAGGGGCTGGCAAATCTGCCGACATTTGACTCGGAGGCAGACTTTTTAGACTGGTTCGTTTACCGAAGGTTATCTGGTCTGGGTGTTTATTGGTTGAAATCTGGTTCTGGGTGGCTAGGGCAGTCTATGAAAGAACGTAAGGCTATCATTGAGCGCTTCCTTGAGCAAGGCAAAGTCGTCAAAATTCAGGTGACGGATATGAAAGAAGCGCTGTATCTGACACAAGATAACTATCAGCGATTATTAGTGGTTAAAAATCAGCCAATTAAAGCGGATCAGGTCAGATTTATAGCACCTTTAGATAATTTCATTTGGGATAGAAAATTTGTCCAAACCATTTTTGACTTTGAGTACGTTTGGGAAGTCTATAAGCCAGAAAAATTACGGCAGTACGGCTATTATGTTCTACCTATTTTATTAGGGGATAATTTTATTGGGCGATTTGAACCAGATCGAACCAAAACACGTCAAGATACCTTGAAAATCAAAAAAATTTGGTTTGAGTCGAACATTTATGAAACGCCTGAAATGACAGACATGATTCTGACTGAGGTCGAGCGTTACAATCAGTTATTGCTAAGAAAATAGTAGTAATATGTAGAAAAGTAGAACAGAATCTTTTAGTAGCGAAGCATGCGTCTGGGGAAAATAAGCACTAAAAAAATTAATAGAGAGATAGCAGAAATAGAATATGAAAAAAAAAGTAGAACAGAAGCCTTTACAGTTCGAGCGTTGGTAAAAGATTCGGGTGAATCTTTTAGTAGCGAAGCATGCGTCTGGGGAAAATAAGCACTAAAAAAATTAATAGAGAGAGAGCAGAAATAGAATATGAAAAAAAGTAGAACAGAAGCCTTTACAGACGCCGTCATAGCAATCGTGATGACGATTTTAGTATTGGAATTCCCACATGTCCATGGGTCTACCTTTGCAGATTTGATTGTCCTGAAAGATATTTTTCCAGCTTATGTGATCAGTTTTATCTTTTTAGTGATTTACTGGAGTAATCATCACCATATTTTCCAAATCATTGATAAAGTGAGTGGGCAAACCCTATGGTGGAATAATGCTTTTATCTTTTTAATCACCCTTTTGCCTTTTACGACCAACTGGTTGGGTGATAATATCTGGGCACATGATCCAGAAATCCTTTATGCTGCTTTGTTTTTACTGGCAAATCTGACTTGGTTATGCATGATTAAAAATTTAGTTAAGGTCAATGCTCATAATGCTTGCGTGACAAAAATTTTGGGAGACTATCGTAAGTCTTACCGGACTTTGCTGTTAAATGTCTTAGCCTTAGTGATTGCTTTCTTTGTACCAATTGGTGGATTGATTATTAATGTTCTTTCTTTTCTCCTATGGGTTGTACCAGACAAACGAATCGAAAAAATTAAAAATAAGTAATATTTTAAAATTCACTTAGTTATAAAAATAAATCATCCTACATCTTGAGGATGATTTTTTTAAAAAACAGGATATTCTTACGCTATTTTTTATGTTTTATTTCAGAAAATATGATAAACTTAGTGTAAGGACTTTGATAAAGAAAGACTTTGAGCGGACCTGGTTTCGTGAACGCCCCGTATGGACGGAGCGTATGCGTAGGTCGAGTTTCAAGGTTTTATGAAGTGAAATTGTAGAAAGGGTGTTAGGTGTATGATTAAAATATTCGGTAAATTACGTTATCATTGGCAACCAGAGTTGTCTATCACGATAACTTATTGGTGCTTATCCATTGCGCCTATTTTTATCAGTTTAGCTTTATTGTATGAAAATACCAAGATTTCAAGATCGTCGTTTATTCTTTTTATTATTTTCGTCGTTTTAGTCTGGATTGGTTTCCAACGTTATTTTGAAATTTCTGATGATAAAGATTTATTGTTGTCACGCGGTTTAGTGCCAGGTTATGCTGGTAAAACAGTGATTTCAAGTATCTCTAAGATAAAGATCAGTAAACGTGCTATTATTATTTATACCAATCACAACGTCAAGGGTAAGATTTTTTATATGCGAAAATGGCCCAAAAAATATTTTGTGGATACCTTGACGACCAATCCTTTTTTCCAAGGAGAAGTTGAATTAATTGGTCATATTGACCATTATTTTGATAGCTACTCTAAAGATAAAAAAAATAAACTTAGTCAAATTTAAAATGTATCAAAAAAGCACAGGATAACTGTGCGTTAACATTAGTTTTTTTTAACGACGATAGCTCTGGTGGGACACTCTTTAGCAGCTTGAACAAGACTGGCATCAGGTGCGATATCAAGTTCGGTATCCCCTGTATCAAAGCGGACTAAACCATCAATATCATAGTTAAAAATCGGATTATAAGTGTGGCAGAGGCCACAAGCAATACATTGCTCAGGAAGTATTTGAATGATCATACTACTAGTATAACAGAGAAAGGACATCATGACTAAGAAAAACGAACCATGGAATAATGAAGTTTATGGTGCCATGCAAGAATCGCGTGGTGACATGCCACCTAAACGTTCATCGAAAAAAAATGAGGCCTCTACCAATTTTTTAACTTTTTTAGTTGTGCTTTTGTTTATGATTATTGGCGGTATTGTTGTTATTATCGTCTGGAATAATCGATTAGTTGACAATACCAAAATTTCGTCAAGTTTTTATACCAGTAAGTCTAGCGTTTCAAATTCAGCTAGTCAATCAAGTGTATCGTCAGAAGAGAAGCCTCCAGCGTCAGAAACAACTGAATCTAGTTCAGCTGTAGCTGGTGCTACAACGACTGTTGAAGCAGGCGAAGGTCTTTATTCAATCGCTGCTAGAACAGGTGTAGATGCCCAAACCATTGCCAAAGCCAACGGCATGACTGTTGAGAATTGGTATGCTAACCCAGGAGATGTCATTAAGTTAAAATGAATTTAAACGAGATTAGAATTGCAATTGACGGCCCAGCTTCCAGCGGTAAATCAACAGTCGCTAAGATTATTGCTAAAGATTTTGATATCATCTATCTAGATACGGGTGCTATGTACCGTGCAGCAACTTACGTCGCGCTATCTAACGATTTAGATGACGATTTTGCGCAAATCATTGCCATCTTAAAGGAAAATCCGATTTCATTTGGTACCTCATCAGAAGGGCAATTGGTTTATGTCGGTGAAGTGGATGTGACGCATGCCATTCGTCAAAATGATGTAACCAATGCTGTGTCTAAGATTTCAGCTATTCCTGAAATTCGAGAGTACCTTGTTGATGCACAGCGTGAGATTGCAAGTCACGGTGGTATCGTCATGGACGGTCGCGACATCGGAACAGTTGTCTTGCCAGATGCCGAACTTAAAATCTTTTTGGTCGCCTCCGTCGAAGAACGTGCAGAACGCCGTTATAAGGAGAATTTGGCAAAAGGGATTGAAACGGATTACGAGCAATTGAAGTTTGAAATTGCTGAGCGGGATCGTAAAGATTCCACACGTGAAGTCAGCCCTCTCAAGCAAGCAGATGATGCGATTCTAATCGACACGACTGGAATGAGTATTGCAGCAGTAGTTTCTAAAATTGAAAGTTTTGTTAAAAAATTCTGATTGATTTCAGTTTTTTTTTACATTTGCTCAGGAATTTGATAAAATAAGGGAATGGATCAACGAATAAAATTAAGAATAGAATATTTACGTGCCAATCTCAAGTATCTTAACGATGTCGAGTTAGCAGAATATAATCGACTGACAGGTCAACATTTGACGCACCAACAACAGCACCAACAACACACACATCAGCAGGTGCAAGAAACCTATCAAGCAGATCAGGCTTATCAGTCGCAGCAAGCCTATGATCAGGCATCAAATTTTGACCTGCAAAACAGTTCAGATGGTTTTAATAAACATCATAAGTCTCGTCCTTTCAAAAAGCCCAAAAATAAGAAGAAACGCAAGAAAGTGGGCTTTTGGAAAAAATTACGACGCTTTCTTTTGCTAGTTCTAGTTTTGATGATTGGTTTCTTCATCTATGGGTACCATCGAGGTAAGAGTCGGGCACCAGAGGGCTTACAAACTGAGAAGTTTTCCGGACAAAAAACGCCATCTGGCGCAACCAATATCCTAATCTTGGGGACTGACCAGCGTGACTTCCAGACGACTGGTGATGCTCGGAGTGATTCTATCATGGTCATGCAAGTCAATGCCAAAGATAATAAAGTCAAGCTGGTAAGCTTCATGCGGGATACCTTGGTCTACCAGCCAGGTGTCAGCCAATATGGCGCTGATACTAAAATCAATGTGGCCTATAACATTGGTGAGCAAGATAATCATCAAGGGGCCGAGTATATGCGCGAGGTTTTGAAGAAAAACTTTGATATTGATATCCAGTATTATGCCTTAGTGAACTTTAATAGTTTTGCGACTGTCATCGACTCTCTTTATCCTATGGGGGTTAAAATTGATGCTAAGTTCTCAACGATTGATGGGCAAGTTGTTAAGTCCGTTGATGTGCCTGATGATTTGAATTGGACACCAGAACATCAAGATCCGATTCAAACGATTAAGGTCGGAACACAGCGAATGGATGGTCGAACATTACTGAACTATGCACGTTTCCGTAAAGATGATGAAGGCGACTTTGGTAGAACGAAACGTCAGCAGCAAGTCATGCAAGCGATTATGTCAGGTGTGAAGAGTCCGTTGACCCTTTTCACAGGGAGTTCAGCTCTTGGCACGATCAAAGGCGTAACCTCGACTAATGTCAGTGACTTCTTTATGCTGACGCATGCACCAGGATTGGCTTTAGATGCAGCAAAAGGTATTGAAAGTTATACAGTACCTGAAAATGGAGACTGGGTTGAAGCTCTAGATCAGTATGGTGGTTCAGGATTATTGATAGATTTTGATAAATACCAAGCTAAGTTGAAAAACTTATTAGGCTAATATGCACCATTAATCAAATCCAAAAGTCTAGCTAAACGCTAGGCTTTTTTTATAGCAGTAAAATATCTAAGCAAGCAAAAAGCCTGTCAAGTAAATGACAAGCTTTGTCGATTTTAACCTTTATCAGCCCCAGCAGTAATCCCATTGACATAGAATTTTTGCATGAAGATGAAGAGTAAAGTAATCGGAATCGCGATGATCACACAACCTGCGATAAATTGAGTAAAGTAGGTTGTTGCAGAGCCTTTTGAGTTAAAGACCATGGTATAAAGACCATAGGCAATGGTAAATGATTTTGAATCATTGTTACCTAAGATAATACCTGAGAAGATAAAGTCTGTCCAAGGCGCAATGAAAGCCATCAGCGCTGTATAGACGATAATCGGTTTTGAAAGTGGCAAGGTAATATTGGTAAAGACTTGCCATTTGTTAGCACCATCTATTTTAGCAGCTTCATCGATTGACGGCGGAATCGTATCAAAGAAGCCTTTAGCGATGTAGAAACCAAGTCCTGCGCCACCTGCATAGACCATGACCAAACCACCGATACTCAGCATATTGAAAGACTTCAAGATGTAGTACAAGGCAATCATTGACATGAAGCCAGGGAACATACCGAGTACCAAGGCGATTTGTAAGAAAGGTTTACGGAAGGCAAATTTCAAACGTGAGAGCACGTAACTCATCATGATGATGATGAGGGTAGAAATCACAGTTGATAGAACAGAAACGATCAATGTGTTCACCAACCAGTTGACAAATGGGAAGACACCATTTTCATTTTTAAGAAGTGAAACATAGTTGTCGATTGTAAAGTTATCAGGAATAATCGTGTCTACGAAACCTGTTGAGTTTTTGGTAAATGACACGAGGACAATCCAGACAATCGGGAATAGCCATACGATTGCAAGGAAGATTAGTAAAGCGTAGCGTCCGACTAATGATAAGAGACGTTGATGTGCATAAGATTTCATGATTTACCCCTCCTTAAATGCATTAGTACGGCGATAAGCAACAAGTGAAATGCTGGCATTAACGATAAAGATTAAGATACCGAGCGCTGCAGCCACATTGTATTGTTGCGTCTGACCAAAGACCAGTTTGTAGAGCCAAGTTACTAGCAAGTCCGTCTCACCAGCTGAATTATAGTTGGCATTCATCGGCCAGCCACCCGTTAAGAGGTAGATGACGTTGAAGTTGTTGATATTTCCGATAAACTGTTGGATCAAGGCTGGAGTCATGACAAACAAAATTTGTGGGAAAGTGATTGATTTGAAGATTTTGAAGCTATTGGCACCATCAATACGGGCCGCTTCAATTTGATCTTGCGGTAAGTTTTGGATGATCGCTGTTGAGGTTAACATGGATACAGGAATCCCAATCCACATGTTGACAACAATAACGGTAGCACGTGAGACCCAAGCATTTGAATCTGTTGTGATGAATTTAATTGGTTCAGAGATGATGTGCCAATCCATGAGCAGGTTATTTAAGGCACCTTGCGTGTTAAGGAATTGCGCCATCAAAAGTAAAGTGACAAATTGTGGCACCGCAAAGACGATGACAAAGATTGTACGCCACATGCCCTTACCTTTGATCCCTTTTGATTCGATCAGCATGGCAAGTAGTACACCACCAAGGAAGGTTGTGACAGTTGCAAGAACAGCCCAGATGAGTGTCCAGATCAGAACTGGGAAGAAAGTCCCAGCCAAGTTACCAGAGAGAATTTGACCAAAGGACGTAAACCCAGTCCAAGAAAAGGCAATGGCATGCTCTTTATTGTAGTTGGTGAAAGCCATGGTGATCATGTAAAGCGTTGGTAAAATTGTGAAGAGGAAGACGCCCAAGAGTGGCACAGCCATCAAGGTTTTGTGCAAGTTGCTATCCAGAAGTGATGCCAACTCTTCTTTGTTAGTTGGCACGTGCTGCCCTGTCTGTTTCAAATAAACCAAGTGCTTATTTGACTTGTAGTTTTGAATGAAGAGGACGATAAAAGCAGCGATAATCAGAAACGCAAGCACGCCCCAAAGTAAGATGATAACAGAGTTGTCGGGCTGAATCGTGACAGGAATTCCGTCTTTATCAAGCCCAGTTGTCATCTCCTTATTCGGTCCAAGTGTTGTCATGAGCGACAAGGCACTGATACCACTAAAGATGAGCCAACCGAGAAAGGCAACTTCCAAGGCCAAGAACATGGCACCTTTAGCAAATTGTTTGTGTTTGAGCTGATTTAGACCCATGATGAAGAAGGTTAGCTTTTCTGCACTGCCGGCATTCCAGACATCTCGGATAGTCAGATTGCGTTCAGCTTCCGAAATGATGGATTCTGCATTAATTTTTCTTTTTTTAGCCATAATGTTTCTTCCTAATTTTCAGTTAGTGAAATAAATTGAATAAGACCGAGCCCGCATGACGGGCTGATATTGGTTAGCACTAACCATGACGACTAGGCTAACTTAAAGTATAAAAAGTTAGTTTCACCTAACTCTTTATGTTTGTTTTATCACTGATCGAATTTATTATTTATTGATGTCTTTAGCAAATGTTGCCAATTGTGCTTTGTAGTCAGCTTCTTTGATTTGACCAGTGTAAGCACCGTTGATAAGTGGTGTTGCTTTGTCCCAGAAGATAGACATTTGAGCTAATTTAGGCATCAAAGTAGAGTGACCTGTTTGTGCCATTGTGATAACTGTTTTAGTCAAGTCTGAAGCCTGAACATCTGCATTTTCTTGTGCTTTAGTATTTGTTGGTACGAGACCTTGATCTTTAAAGAGAACAAGTTGTGCTGCTTCAGAAGTGAGGTAGGCTGCGAGTTTTTGTGCGCCGGCTTGGTCAGGTGCTTTAGAGTTAACAGCGATTGATTTAATACCAAGGAAAGCTTGCATTTGTTTTTCTTCACCACCGATAGTAATCGTTGGGTATGGCGCTACTGCCATGTTGTCACCAAGAACTTTTTTAACTGAAGTAGATGACCAAGGGCCGTCGATGATAGCAGATACTTTACCAGATTTCAATTGGTTAAGTGTATTATCTGTGTTCATAACACCTTTGTTAGATTTTTGTTCTGCAAACCATTTCATTGCGTTGACACCTTTATCTGAGTCAACGGACATGTCACCAAGAGTTTCACCATTTTCTCCATAAAGTGTTGTACCAGCTGAGAAGAAGATAGGGTAAACGTTGTATGGTACGGCAAAGTTTGTACCAATTACGCCTTTAGATGTTAAAGTGTCCCAAGATTTCACATCATCAGCAGTAAGTTTTGTTTTGTCATAGTAGATGAATTGTGATTGTTCTTCGTAAGGAAGTGCGTAAGTTTTACCTTTGTAGTTAACAGCGTTGAAAGCAAGTTCGCTGTTTTCTGCTTTAGAAACATCCACATATTTAGGTGCGATTTCATTGATATAGCCTTTTTCTGCCATATCGCCCAATTGATCATGAGGTACTTGGAAGACATCCCCATATTTTGCAGGGTCTTTTGCGATGTCAGTTTTAGCATTAGATGCACCTGAGTTGTTTGCTTTAACTTCAACTTTGACATCTTTGTTTTCTTTTACGAAGTTAGCGACGATTTTATCGTAAGCTTTCTTTTGTTCAGTATCAACATAAAGACGGACAGTTTTACCATCTGTTTTAGCTTTTGAGCCACCATCAGATGATTTAGACGAGCCACATGCAGCAAGTGCTACAGCTGCAGTACCAAGGATTGCTGTTGAGAGCAAAGCTTTTTTCCAAGTTTTCATAAGTTAATCCTCCATCGCTTTTATGAAAGCGTTTTTATTTTACATCTCTATTATGCAACCGTTTGTCTAAAAAGTCAAGCATTATTTTTATTTTTTTGAAAAGTCTTCCTTTTTTCTCTCTTTATCCAGTAATAGCGCCTATCTGATAAGGTTGTCACATTTTTTAATATCGTGGGATGATAGAGTTTGACTCCTATATAAATAAAATATTGACCATTCTATGTGCAAACGGTTGCAATTTAACTTTATTATGTTAAACTATTTTTGAAAGCAATTACATTTCTAAAAATTGACAGAATACCTATCTATATAGAGGAGATCATAATGATGAACTTATCAGCAATTTACCACAGACCCGAATCTGAGTATGCCTATCTCTACACGGCAAGTGAAATGCGAGTCCGTATTCGTACCGCTTTAAATGATATCGCCAAAATTGTCGTCGTATATGGTGATCCCTATGACTTTTCAAATGGGGTATGGCAAAAAGAAGCCGATATTGAAATGATGCGAGGACTTGCAACAGAGACCCATCAATACTGGGAAGCCAAGCTACAGGCGCCCCATAATCGACTGAATTACGGTTTTAATATCACAGGACTTGATGGAGAGGAACTCTTCTTTGGCGATCAAGGCTTTGAACCATTAATTGATGAAACGGCTGGCAGTGATGGTCTCATGGGCTCTAATGCTTACTTCAAAATGCCCTATTTCCAAGAAATTGATCGCTTCAAAGCACCTGAATGGGTCAAGGAAACCATCTGGTATCAAATATTTCCTGAGCGTTTTGCTAATGGCGACCCGTCTAATGATAATGAAGGCACACTGCCATGGGATCCAGAAGCGCATCCAACACGGGAGGCTTTTTATGGCGGTGATTTACGTGGGGTAATTGATCATCTCGATCATCTGGTAGATTTGGGCATCAATGGTATCTATTTCAACCCGATTTTCGAAGCACCTACCAATCATAAGTACGACACTAGAAATTACTTAGAAATAGATCCTCATTTTGGCACCAAAGCTGATTTTAAAGAACTGGTCGATAAAGCCCATGCGCGTGGCATTAAAGTCATGTTAGATGCAGTCTTTAACCACATAGGGGATGAAAGCCCAGAATGGTTGGATGTACTGGAAAATGGCGAAAATTCTAAATATGCGGATTGGTTCCACATTCATTCTTGGCCAATCACAACGACACCAAAAAGCGAGTATGACGATAATTCTAACTATGAAACCTTTGCCTTCACGCGCCACATGCCGAAACTCAACACGGCCAACCCTGAAGTTCAAGATTACCTATTAGATATCAGTACCTATTGGATTCGTGAATTTGGCATTGATGCTTGGCGAATTGATGTGGCCAATGAAGTTGACCACCATTTCTGGAAAAGATTTTACAAAGCAGTCACTGCCATTGATCCAGATTTTTATATTCTAGGTGAGATTTGGACTAGTGCCCAGTCATGGCTTAATGGCGATGAATTTAATGGCGTGATGAACTATGCCTTTACGGGTTCAATTATCGATTATTTCGCCAATAGAAAAATTTCAGCAGACAAACTTGTCAGCAATCTCAATGCCCAGCTCATGCTCAATCGTGATCAAACCAATCAAATGATGTATAATTTATTGGATTCTCACGATGCTCCGCGTGTGCTCAGTCTTGCTAATGGTGATAAAGACATTGTCAAACAAATGTATGCCTTTATGTTCCTGCAACAAGGGACACCGGATATTTACTATGGTAGTGAATATGCCGTGACTGGCGGCAATGACCCCGATAACCGTAAGCCCATGGAATGGCGTCCTGAAAAGCAGGATCACGATATGTATGCTTTTATGAAGGCCTTGATCCAACTTCGCAAGGATCAGTTGGCGGTTCTTGTTGACGGTGATTTGGCTTGGCAGATTGAGGGTGATGTCGTAAGCTTAACGCGTTGTCTATCTGGCAAGCGTTTGACCGCTGTTTTTAATGCGAGTGAAGTTGCCTATGAGATGCTAACTGTCGGTAGCCAAGTGATTTTTGCTAATCATTTTAATGACGGCAACTTAGAACCTAAAGGATTTGTTGTTATCTTAGAAAGCGAGGTCATTTAATGGCAGTAGATACACCTAAAACACTTCGAGGACAAGTCATTTACTCGATTTTCCCACGTAATTTCAGCGAGGCTGGCACTTTTGCGGCGATTGAACCTGAGCTTGACCGCATCAAGGCCTTAGGGACAGACATCATCTGGCTCATGCCCATTCACCCGATTGGCGCCGTCAACCGTAAGGGTTCTCTCGGCTCACCCTATGCCATTCAAGACTATCGTGAAATCAATCCAGAGTATGGCACAAAAGCCGATTTTATCCACTTAACTGAAGCGATCCATGCTAGAGGCATGAAAGTCATCATTGATGTCGTCTATAACCATACCTCGCCAGATTCTTGGCTCATCCAGCATCATCCTGAATGGTTCTATCGCAAACCTAATGGAGATTTTGGTAATAAGACTGGAGATTGGACGGATGTCAAAGACTTGGATTATAGTCTGAACCATGACCTCTGGGATTATCAGATTGAAACGCTTCCAATGTGGGCAGAATTTGTGGATGGTTTCCGATGTGATGTCGCATCTCTTGTGCCGTTAAATTTTTGGTTAGAAGCCCGTCAAGGTGTCGCGAAAGTACGTCCTGATGCTATCTGGTTATCCGAATCAGTCGAAGAGAGTTTCGTCAGCTATAACAGAAGTCAAGGTCAAATGGCGCTTTCAGAATCTGAGATCTTCCAAGCCTTTGACATGGCATATGACTATGATGTCTTTGAGGTTTTTAACGGTGTCTTGACAGGCAAACGTAGCTTGGCAGATTATGCTGAGGCTCTGGCACGTCAAACCGTTATTTATCCGGATAATTATATCAAGATGCGCTACCTGGAAAACCATGATAATTTCCGGGCCGCAGCCCTGATTCCTGACCCAGAAAAACTCGCTACTTGGACTGCCTTCATGTACTTTCAACAAGGCACAACACAACTTTATGCCGGCCAAGAAGTGCATGCCAAACACATCCCAAGTCTTTTTGATGCGGACAAGGTGGAGTGGCAAACTGGCCTTGATCAGAGTGACTATCTGGCAAGGTTAGCAGAGATTACCTCAGCAGAAATTTTTAAGACTGGCTATTATACGATTGAAGCGGATGGTCAAGCTTTGATTGGCAAATATGTTCTAGGCGCTGAAGAAATCGTGGGTCTTTTCCCAGTTCAAGGCATTGGCATAGCACATCTCAATGGCAAGTATGAGGATCTTTTGACCGGTGATATCGTTCAAAGTAATAATGGTAAGGTCGCCTTTCATCAGGCTATGATTTTGAAAGAAGTTTAGTCAAACGTTTGAAAATAAAAATTGAACATAGATACTGTTGCGTATCTGTGTTTTTAGTATTTTTGAATCTAAAACTATCAATTGAGTCACTTGACCATAATTTTATATATGGTATAAATATATCAGAAATATGGAAACGTTTACATATCAAAAGACTTGTGTTAAACTGTACTCGTATCCTAAAAAAACACATTACAGATGCCTGAGGAGGGTAGAAAATCATGACATTCGAGAAAAAATGGTGGCAGACGGCTGTTGCCTATCAAATTTATCCGCGGAGTTATCAAGATTCTGATGGCGACGGGATTGGTGATATTAAAGGGATTACCAGCCGTCTTGATTATCTGGAAAAGCTTGGCATCACAGCGATTTGGCTCAGTCCGGTTTATGCGAGTCCCATGGACGATAATGGCTATGACATTTCAGACTATGAAGATATTGCCAGTATTTTTGGAGACATGGCAGCCATGGACGAACTCTTAGCGGAGGCAGATAAACATGGCATTAAAATCATCATGGATTTAGTGGTCAACCACACTTCTGATGAACATGCTTGGTTTGTTGAAGCTAAAAAATCTAAGGATAATGATTTCCGTGATTACTACGTTTGGCGCGATCAACCCAATAATTTGACGTCAGCTTTCTCAGGTTCTGCCTGGGAACTTGATGAAGCAAGTGGTCAATACTACCTCCATCTATTTTCTAAAAAACAGCCCGACTTGAATTGGGAAAATGAGAAAGTTCGTCAAGCTGTCTATGACATGATGAATTTCTGGATTGATAAGGGCGTTGGTGGTTTCCGAATGGATGTGATTGATTTGATTGGAAAAATTCCTGACGATGAAATCACTGGGAATGGGCCTAAGCTGCATGACTATCTCCATGAAATGAATCAAGCCACTTTTGGCGATAAAGATCTATTAACAGTGGGCGAAACATGGGGCGCAACACCTGAAATCGCCAAACTTTACTCAGCACCTGATCGTGAAGAGTTGTCCATGGTCTTCCAGTTTGAACATATCAGTTTGTCACACGAACCTGATCAGCCAAAATGGGATGTCATCGACCTTGACAAGGCGAAATTAAAAGCGGTTATCTCTAAATGGCAGACTGATTTAGCGGTAGGTCAAGGTTGGAATTCACTCTTTTGGAATAACCATGACCTGCCTCGTGCCATCTCTATCTGGGGCAATGATACGGCATATCGTGTGCAATGTGCTAAGGCTTTTGCTATTTTGCTTCACCTCATGCGTGGGACGCCTTTCATCTATCAGGGTGAAGAAATTGGCATGACCAATTATCCATTTGAAACGATTGACCAAGTCGAGGATATCGAATCGCTCAATATGTATGCTGAACGTCTTGAACAGGGCTACAAACCTGAAGACATTATGGCGAGTATCCGTGCTGTGGGTCGCGATAACGCTCGTGTACCAATGCAATGGGATGCGACTGATCATGCAGGTTTCACGTCAGGTCAACCTTGGTTAGCCGTTAATAGTAATTACAAGACGATCAACGTTGAAGCAGCCTTAGCGGATAAGGACTCTATTTTCTATACCTACCAGAAATTGATTGCCCTGCGCAAACAAAATGACTGGGTGGTTTATGGGGATTATGAGTTACTCGAAACGTCTGACAATGTTTTTGCTTATCTTCGCCATTTTGAAGGCAAGCAATACTTAGTTGTTGTCAATTTCTCTGACGAAGTTGCTAGTTTTGACAGTCAGTTTGTGGGTGGAAAAGGCATCATCGCCAACCGTCAAATTCCTAAAGATTTGACGCACGTAGCGCTTCAACCATGGGACGCTTTTGCAATTGAAGTGGCTTCAGAATAAGTTTGACAGTTTAACATAAAAATTGACCGATGACCATCGGTCTTTTTTGTCAGAAAAAAATGGTCAGACTGTGGTGAAGCAATATATAAGTTTTAAATGATAAGAGTTTTCCTTGACAATGCAATCGGTTGCATTGTATAATGGTTGCAAACGATGACATAAAAAATGGAGTGACACATGAAAAGTAATTGGTTTAAACAAGCAGTAGGCTATCAGATTTATCCCAAATCATTTCGCGATACGAATGGCGACGGCATTGGGGATATCAATGGCATTATCGAAAAGTTGCCTTATCTAAAAAACTTAGGCGTTGATTTTATTTGGATTAATCCAATCTACAAAAGCCCACAGTTTGATGGGGGCTATGATATTTCTGATTACTATGCCTTGGATGAAGAACGTTTCGGGACGATGGCTGATTTGCAAAACTTGATCATGCAAGCGCATTCAATGGGTATGAAGGTCATCATGGATTTAGTCGTCAATCATACGTCGGATCAACATCCTTGGTTTATCGAGAGTCGCAAGTCCAAGGACAATCCTTATCGTGACTATTACCATTGGCAGCCAGCGACACCGGATCACTTGCCCAATAACTGGATTTCATTTTTTGGTGGTAGCACTTGGACCATTGATGAAACGACGGGCGAAGCCTATTTTCACGTTTTTGCTAAAGAACAGCCCGATTTGAATTGGCATAATCCTAAGGTGCGCGAGGAGATTTATGCCATGGTCCGTTGGTGGCTGGAGCAAGGCATTGATGGCTTTAGATTAGATGCGATTAGTCATATTGAAAAAGCGCCTTGGGATTTTGAAATTAAATCCTTTAAAGATAATGACCCTTGGGAACCTTTCATGAATGTCGCTGGTATCGAAGCTTACATGGCAGAATTTAAGAAGATTTTTGATGAATTTGATGCATTGACAGTCGGAGAAGCTAGTGGTGTCTCTAGCAAGGAAGCGCCAAATTGGACGGATGATCAGGGTTATATTGATATGATCTTTGAACTGGAGCACACTGTTAAAGATGATGAAGGTCAAGGTGATCTCATCAGTTTTAAAGACACGATTATGCGGTGGCAGGAAGACTTACTGGATCGTGGATGGAATGCGCCTTATTTGGAGAATCATGATCAACCGCGCGTAATTGATGTTCTAGGAGACGGTACGAAAGCATCGGCTAAAGCACTAGCGGTTGCTTATATGTTACTTCGAGGCACGCCTTTTATCTATCAAGGCCAAGAAATCGGCATGACAAACTTTAACTATACAAATATCTCACAAGTCGATGCTACTGATACGATCTACTTATACAATGAAAAACTAGCAGAAGGCTTATCAGAAGAGGCAGCGCTTAAGGCAGCAACAGTGAATTCTCGTGACCACTCTCGGACACCAATGCAATGGGAAGCAACTGAAAACGCTGGTTTTACCGATGGTAAACCTTGGTTAGTCATCAATCCTAATTATCTGGAGAGAAATGTCGCAGCAGCACAAGCTGATCCAGACTCAATCTTAAATCTCTACAAATATCTGATTCAACTTCGTCATGAGCACCAAGATATCTCCGATGGTGGCATTAAATTTTTATGCCCAGACCATCCGACTGTTTTAGCCTACGAGCGAGGTGATTTCTTAATCGTGACAAATTTGTCTGAAACACCTACAAGTATTAGCTTTGATGCACCTTTGCATGACTATCAAGATGTGATCACACAAGCACCTGTACCGGATCAATTAGCTTTATCTTTAGCTGGCTGGGATTATCGTATTTACAGGAAAAATAGAAAAATAGCTTGACGTGCAAACGGTTGCGTGGTAAACTATAAGAGTGAAACCGGTTGCATTAAAAAGCTCCTAATCCGGCATAACAATGCCGAAAGAATTGAAAACACCAAATGCAATTAATGCACTGAAATTAAAGTACCTAAAATGAATAAGTGAGGAAATCAACAATGAATCAAATCAAACGTATTATGGCGATTGACCCATGGCAAATTAAATCAGACACACTAGAAATCGAAGATAGACGCTTACAAGAATCTTTAACAGCCATTGGCAATGGCTATATGGGCATGCGTGGTAATTTTGCTGAAACATACTCTGGTGATATGCACCAAGGTTTTTATTTAGCAGGTGTTTGGTATCCTGACAAAACACGTGTTGGTTGGTGGAAAAATGGCTACCCAGAATATTTTGGCAAGGCAATCAATGCCCTCAATATTGCAAAAATCAAACTCGTCATTGATGGCGCAGAAGTAGATTTGGCAACTGAGTCGATTAGCGATTTTAATATCTCGCTTGATATGGCAAAAGGCACGCTCAGCTATACTTACGTTGTGCGTGGTGTCAAAGTTTCTGCTGAACGCTTTTTCTCAGCTGATATTTTAGAACTTGCCGTTTTTGCCTTTATGTTTGAAACAGTTGATGGCCAAGACCACAAGATTCAAATTGATGCGATCATCGATGCGGACGTTAAAAATGAAGATGCAAACTACGATGAACAGTTCTGGAACATCCTAGATAAAGGTCAGACGAATAACGGGTCATACATCGCAACGCAAACAATCGAAAATCCATTTGGCGTGGACCAGTTTACCGTAGTTGCCAGTCAAACCTTTGCAGGAAACTTTGAGGCAGTTGGGCAAACTTCAGCTGAAAAAACGATCTTCAATAGCTTTGAACAAACAGTCACAGTTGGTGACGTTTTAACATTTGAAAAACGTGTTGTTGTGACGACAAGTCGTGACTATGCTGATTTAGCAGAAGTTAAAGCTGGTAACCAAGCTATCGTTGAAAAATCTGTTCAAACGCAAGATTATAACAGTCTTTATCAAGCACAAGTAGCTGCTTGGGGTAAACGTTGGGACATTGCTGATGTTGTGATTGAGGGGTCTGATGAAGCCCAACAAGGTATTCGTTTCAACCTTTTCCAACTCTTCTCAACTTACTACGGTGAAGATGAACGTCTCAATATTGGTCCAAAAGGCTTTACTGGTGAAAAATATGGTGGCGCAACCTACTGGGATACAGAAGCTTACGCTGTCCCACTTTATCTCTCTTTAGCAGATGAAAAAGTGACGAAAAATCTCTTGAAATATCGTCGCCAACAATTGCCACAAGCCCAACACAATGCCCGTCAACAAGGCCTTAAAGGTGCCTTGTATCCAATGGTAACCTTTACAGGCGTTGAGTGCCATAACGAGTGGGAAATTACCTTTGAAGAAATCCACCGTAACGGCGCGATTCCATATGCTATTTACAACTATACCAACTATACAGGTGACGAAACATACTTGGCGCATGAAGGTCTCGATGTCCTCGTCGAAGTGGCTCGTTTCTGGGCAGACCGTGTCCATTATTCAGCGCGTAATGACAAATACATGATCCATGGTGTCACTGGACCTAACGAGTATGAAAACAACATCAACAACAACTGGTATACAAATACACTGGCTGCTTGGGTCTTAAGCTATACATCAGAAAGTTTGGCTAAACACAGCCGTGCTGATCTCAATGTTACAGCGGAAGAATTGGCAAAATGGTCAGAAATCGTTGATAAAATGTACTATCCATATGATGAAAAAGAAGGCGTCTTTGTACAACATGATGGCTTTATGGATAAAGACCTTCGCCCTGTTTCAGCCTTAGACGCGACAGATTTACCACTCAACCAAAACTGGTCTTGGGATAAAATTCTGCGCTCACCATTTATCAAACAAGCCGATGTGCTACAAGGCATTTACTTCTTTGGTAACCAATTCTCATTAGAAGAAAAACGCCGCAACTTTGATTTCTATGAACCAATGACGGTGCATGAAAGTTCACTTTCACCATCCATTCACGCCATTCTTGCTGCTGAACTTGGCAAAGAAGCCAAAGCAGTAGAAATGTATGGTCGGACAGCACGTCTTGACTTGGATAATTATAACAACGACACAGAAGATGGTCTGCACATCACGTCAATGACAGGTTCATGGTTAGCCATCGTTCAAGGCTTTGCCCAAATGAAAACATGGGACGGTAAACTCAGCTTTGCACCATTCTTACCAAGCGATTGGACGGGTTATACCTTCCACATCAACTATCGTGGTCGCCTTTTGAAAATTGAAGTGACTGAAAATGTCACGGTCAGCTTGCTATCTGGAGAAGCTTTGAACCTAGAAGTTTATGGTCAATCAATTGAATTGACGTCTAGTTATACTGTGAAAGTAGGTGGTTAAGATGTTTCAAGCAGTATTATTTGATCTCGACGGTGTCATTACTGACACTGCAGAATATCATTTTTTAGCCTGGGAAAAATTGGCCCAGGAAATTGGGATTAAGATTGACCGTGAGTTCAACGAAAATTTAAAAGGTGTCTCACGTGAAGAATCCTTGCGTCGTATTTTAGAACATGGTGGCAAGGAAAATGACTATACAGCAGAAGAATTTGCTGCTATGGCCAAACTTAAAAATGATAACTATGTTGAGATGATTCAAGCGGTGTCACCAAAAGATATCTATCCTGGTATTTTACAACTACTTCAGGATTTACGGGGACAAGGCATTAAAATTGCTCTGGCATCCGCTTCAAAAAATGGCCCTTTCTTACTCGACCAGATGCAATTGACAGATTATTTTGATGCCATTGCCGATCCAGCTAAAGTGGCCGCAAGTAAACCAGCACCAGATATTTTCATCGCTGCTGCTGAAGGTGTTGGCGTAGATGTGAGTCAAGCCATCGGGATTGAAGATGCTTATTCTGGCATTGCAGCGATTAAAGCTGCAAAGGTGTTACCAATTGGCGTTGGTAAAGCAGAAGTATTGGGGACAGATATTGCCCTTGTTTCGGATACAAGCCAACTGACGCTTGATTTTTTAACAAAAGTATGGGAAAATAAATAGTCAGTAGACGGAAACGCTTTCAAGCTGTTTTCCGTTTTTCTCTTATGATGTAAATGGATAAATAAAAAACTAATTCTATTCTGGCTGCTAGACGGGGGGAGCGTCTTAACAGCAAGTAATAGATTTAAAGTAACAACTAAAATAGCGATCAGAAAGGGAATCTATGGCAGTTACGATTAAAGATGTGGCGAAGCGCGCGGGGGTAAATGCGTCAACAGTGAGTCGGGCGATTCATAATCACTCGGCGATTTCTGATAAGACCAAAGAAAAAGTAAAGAAAGCTATGGCTGACCTTGGCTATTCAAGGAATTCTGCAGCACAGATGCTGGCAAGTGGCAAGGCGGGTGCTATTGGTGTTATTTTTCCACCGATTGCAAACAAGTCTGAGCAACCCTTTTTCATGAAGATTTTGACAGCTATTAACGAAGAAGCCCGTCAAAACAAAATCACAGTTTCAATCGCTTCCGGCCATACAAACGAAGAACTTTTAAGTCAAGTCAGAGTCATGTACCAGGAAAAACGTGTGGATGGTTTTATCGTCTTATATGCTGGAGAAGCAGATGATGTGCGAAATTACCTATTAGCAGATAAAATTTCTTTTGTGATCGTCGGCACCCCTATTGAGCGGGCTAATGAGATCACTGCTGTTGATAATGATAACAAGCTCATGGGCGCAGAAGCTGCACAATACTTAGCGAATCTTGGGCACAAAAAAATGGCATTTGTGACAAATACAAATAAAGGTGAAGTCTTTCATGAGCGTTATCGTGGCTTTAGTGAGAAGATTCAATCCCTTGGTCTCAGTGGTCATTTACTTAATACGACTGAGAAACTCACAATAGGTGAGACTACAGCTCTCGTAGTTTTGGATGATATTCTTGCCATTAAAGTCATCCAGGGACTGACAGAACGTGGGGTTAATGTTCCCAACGATATTTCTGTGATTTCCTTTAATAACTCAGTCTTTGCGAGTCTGATTCACCCGTATCTCACGACATTCGATATCAACATCACGCAATTGGGACATCGCTCAGTGCAAAAGCTCTTGCATTTGCTCGCTGATCCAACTGATTTTAAAGAAAAAGTGACTGTACCCTTTGAACTTAAAGTCCGTGAATCAACAAAAGCTGTCAACTGATGGCTTTTTTATGTTTATCTTAAGTTTTTTAAGCTAAAATAGTGTAGAATGAAAAGAAAGCAAGTCAATAGAAAAGATTGGCCAATATAGCCTTATTAAAGAGGAAGGAAGTAAAAAGATGATCAAAATACTATTAGTAGAAGATGACCTATCTCTATCTAATTCAGTTTATGATTTTTTGGAAAATTTCGCAGATGTCGTACAGGTTTTTGATGGCGATGAAGGTTTGTATGAAGCGGAAATGAATATTTATGATATTATTTTGCTAGATCTCATGTTGCCTGAGAAAAATGGTTTTGAAGTCTTAGCCGAATTGCGGGCCAAAGATGTCAAAACACCCGTCTTAATCATGACAGCTAAGGAAAGCTTAGATGATAAAATGCATGGCTTTGAAATCGGTGCAGATGACTATTTAACTAAACCTTTCTATCTGGATGAGTTAAAAGCACGAATTCAAGCCTTACTCAAACGTTCAGGAAAACTAGAAGATACCTCAACCATTAAATATGGCGAGACGCTAGTTGTCAATACCGCCAATAATCAAGTAACCATATCAGGTAAACCTGTTGAAATACTTGGCAAAGAGTTTGACCTGCTCCTTTATTTTCTGCAAAATCGCAACGTCATTTTACCCAAAGAGCAAATTTTCGATCGAATTTGGGGATTTGATAGTGACACAACGGTCACCGTTGTTGAAGTTTATATGTCAAAATTACGCAAGAAGCTCAAAGGTACAGAATTTGTGGAGAACCTTGCCACGCTACGTAATGTCGGATATATTTTAAGATAGGGCAGATCATATGAAAAAAGATGAAGACCAAAACGCATGAAAAAAATCATCAAAAAAATTGCTAGTCGTGACCTGTTTCGCTTTGATGTGAAGCATTTTTTGCATTTTTTCGTCGTGTTTACTGTCATTTTCGTGGCCTTATCTGTCATCATCCTACAAACGATGACCTCTGGTATCTATAAGTCAACAGACGAATCAATCGAAAAATTGGTCAAAAATCCACTCCTGTTGACGAATCTAGCCTTGCATGGCAACAATAGCACAACCATTTTTTCTGATGGTTCAGTCGTTAACCAAGGTAATGCTTCAGATTCATCTTCAGTTAACTCACAAATTTCTATTTTTTCACCCAACCAAACGGTTATTCTCTATGATAAAAAAGGTCAGATTTTAAATGCGGATACGAACCTAGGGACAGCTACTATCGCAGATAGCCTAAAATTCAATAAATCAGATGTTGGCAAGATTAGTACGATCACGATTAAAACAGCATCAGGAGAGTCTCTCTTATATCGTACAAAAACCTTCAAAGTTTCCTTTGACAAAAATATTACAACGAATATCGCCTATATTCAGCTTTTTGTTAACGTTGATCAATTATCAGATAGCCTGTCTCGGAGCCAATTCATCATCTTAACGACTATGGTCAGCTTCTGGTTAATTTCTCTGGTAGCCTCTATATATCTCTCAAGATGGTCACAAAAACCAGTCCTAGCTGCCTATGAGAAAGAAAAGAACTTCGTTGAAAATGCCAGTCATGAGTTGAGAACACCTTTGGCTATTTTACAAAATCGATTAGAGCTTTTGTTTCAAAAACCGACGGCTACAATCATTGATCAAAGCGAAAACATTTCGCAAAGTCTGGCAGAAGTCCGAAATATGAGGATGCTGACCAGTAATCTGCTCAATTTAGCTAAACGTGATGGGGGTCTAAAAGTCGAGTTGACTTCAGTCGACCAGACTTATTTTGAAAAAATATTTGAAAATTATAAACTACTCGCTGAGAACTCTGGTCGAGAGTTTACGAGTTCGGTCAACTTTAAGGATCGTGTCAAACTAGATGAAAGCCTGATCAAACAAGTCCTTACGATTTTATTTGATAATGCCGTTAAATATTCAGATACTGGCAGCTGCATTGACATCAAAGTCGAAAAAACAGGTCAAAGCTTAGTAATTACGACCTCAGACAATGGCTATGGTATTTCTAACGATGATAAAAAGAAAATTTTCGACCGTTTTTATCGTGTGGATAAGGCGAGGACTCGCCAAAAAGGTGGTTTTGGTCTTGGCCTTTCCCTAGCCAAACAGATTATTGATGCCTGTGGTGGTAGGATTGACGTTCAAGACAATCACCCGCAAGGTACCAAGTTCATCATCAAACTACGCGCTTAAGTTACAGCCGTTACAACATTATTAAACGAAAGAAAATAGAGCACCATGCTAAAAAAAATGATTACTCGTGTGCTCATTGCGCCCGTCCGATTCTACCAAGTGGCCATCTCGCCCATGTTACCAGGTGCTTGTCGCTATCACCCAACCTGTTCCAATTACATGATTGTTGCCATCCGAAAACACGGCTTTCTGGGTGTGATCATGGGCACAGCACGCATATTACGGTGTAACCCTTTTGTAAAGGGTGGTGTTGACTATGTCCCCGATCACTTTTCACTGAAACGAAATCCGGTCAATCCCTATAAATAGTAGGGAGAGCGAATGAAATATTAGACTTGTAGCCTAGCTGCAATTTTTTTCTAGTTGGTATCAAATGAGGGAGATTTAAAATAAAATAGATTTTTTAATTTAAAAATACTAACGGCAATATATTTTTGTGCTATACTAAAAATAAAGGGGGCGTTTCCTATGTTTTTAGCACTGAATGAAATTCGACACTCAAAATTGAGATATGCATTGGTGATCGGCGTGACATTTTTAATTGCCTATCTCGTCTTTTTCCTGACAGGCTTATCCTATGGACTAGCACAGGAATATCAGATGGCAATTGATAAGTGGCAGGCGACAGATATCCTCTTGTCAGATAAGGCAAACGATAGCTTATCCATGTCTCAACTGGATCCTAAAATTCTTGATCAAGTGAAGGCTAAAGAAAAGGCTGTTCTTGCGCAATCACCAGGGATTATTATCGACAGTAAGGACGACCAGAAAAAAGAAAATGTGAGTTTCTTTGGGATTGACCCTGGGCAATTTCTCAGACCTAATATTGTCGAAGGAAAAATGTTTCAAGAAACAGGTGACGTTGTCGCCGATAAGAGTCTAGAGACACGATACGGTTATGCATTAGGGGATAAGGTCAAACTAGCGACCAATGGTCAGATTTTGACCATCGTTGGTTTTACTGATCAGGCCAAATTTAGTGTGTCACCTGTCCTCTATACATCATTAGAGACTTTTCATCTGATGCGTTATGGTGCCAGCATGGCTGGCCAACAATCTACAAGTGTTAATGCCATTGTCACAAAAGGTAAACCGAGTGAAACAGCAGGTTTGAGTCAGTTATCGATTAAACAATTTATCTATAAACTACCTGGTTATAATGCGCAGGTCATGACTTTCGGATTTATGATTGGCTTTTTGGTGGTGATTACTGCCATTGTCATTGGGATTTTCATCTATGTTTTGACTATGCAGAAAATGGCGATTTTTGGTGTTATGAAAGCGCAAGGGATTTCAAGTGGTTATATTGCACGCTCTGTTGTAGCGCAGACTTTTATTCTAGCTTTCTCGGGCGTGGTGATTGGTTTGGTCGCAACAGTTCTATCTGCCATGGCATTACCCGATGCTGTGCCATTCCAAACACAACCGGTATTTCTCGCTACTATCGCGATATTGATTGTAGTGGTCGCAATTTTGGGTGCGTTATTCTCAGTACGCTCAATTGTTAAAATTGATCCTTTAAAAGCCATTGGATAGATTGGAGTAACTGATGAATGCAATAGAATTTAAAAATGTCACTAAATCTTTTCAAGATGGTGATGCAACCATTGAGGCCTTAAAAAACACCAATTTTTCAGTTAAAAAAGGTGAATTTGTAGCGATTATCGGACCGTCTGGATCAGGAAAAAGTACCTTCTTGACCATTGCAGGGGGCTTACAGGCGCCATCCGATGGTGAAGTCTTGATTAACGGCAAGACTTTCAGTGGTAAAAAGGAAAAAGAACGCGCCAAATTACGGTTTGATGAGATTGGTTTTATTTTGCAGAGTTCGAATCTTGTGCCGTTTTTATCGGTCAAAAATCAACTCAAACTGGTCGATAAGGTGAGCAAAAGTAAGGCTATGACAAAAGGTGGGGAGCTGCTTAAACAACTCGGTGTGGCTTCCCTGGTTAATAAATATCCAGAGGAGTTATCGGGTGGCGAAAGACAGCGTGTCGCAATTGTTCGTGCACTCTATCATGATCCTACGATCATCTTAGCTGATGAGCCGACAGCAAGTCTCGATACTGACAAGGCATTTGAGGTCGTAAAAATCCTTGCGGAAGAAACCAAAGAAAAAAATAAAGCAACGATCATGGTTACCCATGATTTACGGTTAGTTGATTATTGTGATAAGGTTTATCTCATGGAAGATGGTGTTCTGCGTGAAAAGCAGTAGGTTAAAATGAAATAACTTTAAAAACGCTAGGTCGGTAAAAAGACCTAGCGTTTTATTATTGGTCTTGATTTTCGTGATTACGTAGGAAGGTTCGAACGCTATTAAGCGATTTTCTTTAAAATGGATTATTTTTTTATTATTATTGAGGGATTGTTTACCTTTATTTCACTTGTTAGATTGTATTTCGTGCATTTATTTTCTTTCTAACATTTAAGTATTTTATATGGTATTTTTGGTAGTGTTTTATGAGGTTAGGTGCAATTATATTTAATTTAGAAATAAAATTTTGTAAAATAATTATGAAAATGTTATAATATAAATGATTAAATATGGTGGATGGATATAGGTGAAACAAGAAAAAAAGAGAAATATAAACATCGAATTGCTTAGAATACTAAGTATGCTACTGATTGTTTATCATCATTATTCAGTTCATAGTAGCTGGATTTTTCCTAACAGTTTTTCTAAGAGAACAGCATTGATAAATATTATAGGTAATTTTGGAAAAATTGGTGTTATTATTTTCGTTTTGATAACTGGATATTTTTATTCTAAGCAAAGATTTAGTGTTAAAAAAATTTTCCAGCTATCAACAATTGCAAGATGGTATACTATTCCAGCTCTTGTGATAAGCTTTCTTTTTATAGAAAAAGGGCTACATATGTCCTTGCAGGATATTGTTAAGGCAATTTTTCCCATTTCTTTTTCGGAATATTGGTTTTTAACCTCGTTTGTGGTTATTTTAATACTTCAACCAATACTTCAGCCATTTCTTGTTTCAGCCAACAGAATACAAAAGTTGAAAATGACAGGGTTAGTTATTTTACTTTGCCATATTCCATCTTTCATAGGTCTAGTTTCTCAAACGGATAACTATTTTTCCCTAGTATAGAATTAGTATTTGTTTATGTTATCTTGGTAGGTGACCTTATCAAATCCTTCGAACAAGAACTGTCAAATAAGTATTTTAAATTTGTTGTACTTTTCTTTACAGGTAGCTTATTACTAATTATTTTTAAAGGGGTAGTATATCAACCTTATATTTATAACGAATTACCAAAAATTCCTTATTGGTTTTTAAATGGGACAGAAAGTATAAATGCAATCATTTTTGCTGGTACAACATTTATTATGATTAAAAAGATAAAAATAAAAAAATCAAGGTTTATTTTGTTTTTATCGCCATTAGTATTTGATGTTTATTTAATCCATGATAATAACTACATGAGATCATTGATATGGGAGAAAATATTCGATAATAAAAACCACTTTAATTCTTCTTTTTTACTTTTTAGGAGTTTACTTGAGCCACTAGTAGTGTTTTCGATTTGCATATTGTTAGCATTTTTTAGAGGTCAGATATCTAGTTTTATTGCAAAAATGAAAAAAGTCTCATTACCTCAAATTTCAGCTAGTGACAAACAAACCATGTAGATTCATTCTACATGGTTTGTTGTTTATTTTTTAATTATAAATACAATCATTGATTGTGTGATAATCTATTTGTGCCAAATTTGTGCTAAATTTTTTTAGAAAGTATTGTTTTCTATTTCAGGTAAAACGTAAAAACCCTTATAAAACAAGGGTTTTTACTTACGTATTATCGCCTATTATGGTGCTAAAATGTCCCCCGCCGGAATCGAACCAGCATCAAACCCTTAGGAGGGGCCCGTAATATCCGTTATACTAGAGGGACGGATAAATGGCATTTAGCCATTTAGTATTATATCATTTTAGATTGATAAATTCACCTGCTTTGAGCATTTTTTCAGGTTGTTTTTGATATTTTTTGACATTCTTTTCGTCAAATGAATTGCCGACAATGTTAACAACGACACCCGATTTACCCATACGACCAGTTCGGCCAGTTCGGTGGGTATAACTTTCAAGATTGACTGGGATATCAAAGTTAATGACATAGTCGAGGTCGTCAATATCAAGACCACGTGCTGCGATATCAGTTGCAAGCAGGAGTGTTATCTCACCATTTTTAAATTTCTCGATAATCGTTTTACGGAATCTACCATTGACATCGCTAGCGATAGAAACTGCTGCGATATTTTGGAAGGTCAGTTTTTCTTCGGCATTGCCGAGGTCTTCTAAACGGTTGAAGAAGACTAGACCACGCATACCAGGAATGTGAGCGATTTGTCGCAAGAGGTCGATTTTTTTACGATTTTCGACTTTGACCATGAAATGGTCAACCGTTGCATCCGTTTTTTCGACATTGATCTCAGCCAAGTTAGGTGCGAAACTAGCCATGGTCTCATAAACTTCGTGTGCCGTCGCACTAGATGCGATAAACTGATAATCCTTTGGTGTACGTGTGATGATCGGTTTTACAAATTTCCATTGAGAATCTTCAAGAAGGTTATCAACTTCATCGAGAATGATTGTATTGATGGCGGTCATTTTGATTTTTTTGTCCTTGACCAGCTCTAACGCACGACCAGGTGTTGCAACGATAATTTCAGGCCCTTTTTTAATGCGCTCAATTTGGCGTTTAATACTAGCACCGGAAATAATCAGATTAGCGCTTAGGCTAAGAGGTTCAGCTAATGATTTCACGACTTCAAAAATTTGACCGGCGAGCTCACTGTTGGGGGCTAAAATCAAGAGTTGTTGCCCTTGTTTTTTTTTTACTTTAAGTAAACTCGGCAAAAGATAAGCCAAGGTTTTACCTGTACCAGTCGGGCTCGTTGCGAGCACGTTTTGTCCCGATGAAATCACATCAAAGGATTGTTGTTGAATCTCTGTAAAGTCAGAGACAGAGGCTAATACGTCTGCCCAGACTTCGGGTAGCTTATTTTTTGTCAGCGTCAAATTTAATTCCTGCACTTTCTCTCATGGCATAACTTGTTGCAGCAACGTTAATTGCCATACTTAGCCAGTTTTCATAGTCGTCATAATGTTTCGGCGTATTTGGGTCTTCAATCACTCTGGCAAAATCAAGTGCTTCTTCTTGCATGCTATCTTTGGGTGCCTTGATCGGTAATTCAAGCGTTGTGCCATCTAATTCAATGAAACGCGCATAGTGGATCGCATTGACCGCATCAAGGACAAGCGTTCCAGTTGTTGTATAAATCTCATTAGGTAAAAATGAATTGTAGTTACCACCTGTTTTAAAGGCAACTTTAAAGCCTTCATAGGACAGGACACCGACGCCGGAAACGTCGATACCAGACTCTAGTAATTCAGCAGTGTACTGGGCATACTTTGGCTTGCCGAAAAAGGCATGCGCTGCATAAAGCAGGTAAACACCCAAGTCAGCTAACAAGCCACCTGAGAATTTAGGATTGAATTTATTAGGGAGCTCGCCATTTAACAAGGCAGGCATTTTAGATGAGTATTTAGCATAGGTGAAATCCGCGCCAACAATGACTTTATCAGCCAAAAATTCACGAATAATTTCAAAGGATTTTTCATGTAAATTGCGTGCCGCCTCAAAGAAAAGAACCTTTTTCTGTGCCGCAAGTTTGATGATCTCATCCAGTTCAGCGGGGTTTGAAAAGGCTGGTTTTTCAACGATGACGTGCTTACCAGCTAAAATCGCAGCCTTAGCCTGCTCGAAATGCAAGGAATTAGGGCTAGCAACATAAATCACATCCAAGTCAGATCCGACAAACTCAGCCAAATTTTCAAAGACATCCACATGATGAAAATCTTCAGTGAAAGTGACACCACTTGCCAAATTGCGCGTATAAATCGCAGAAAAGTGATAATGCTTTGTCGACAATGCTGCATCAATAAAAGCACGGGAAATCCAGCCAGTTCCAATCACACCAAGTTTTAATTTCATATTTTATCTCCTTAAATTAGGTTCGTCAATCAAGACAAACTACCTAAACTATCGAAACGGATTCCAAAGTCGACCGCCATTCACGACAATCAAGATGATACTTATTATAACAGAAAATCCAGCAAGCCACATGGCCCGTTTATCGCGTACGCTTATCGGGCGCATCTGATACCAAGTGCGTTTTTGCTTTTTACCAAAATGACGGCTGGCTAGCGTCTCGTCGTGCTTTGCTTTCAGCAAAAATCGCACAGCGTCAAACCTTGAAAACTTTTGATTTTGGGCGATAGCAGCCTTATACAGTTTGGTATAGGCTGCGTTAAAACGAGAACTCAAACCGAAAAGACGACCGATAGTATATGACAACCGATAAGGCAATCCTACATAATTTAAACTAGCAGCAATCTCTAATGGCTGACTCGTCATCAAGAAAATCTGAAAGAAAGTTAGGATAATCACATCCTTAAAAAAGATATTGAGTAAGTAAATTGCTTCTTGAAGTGTTAAATCTGCGATCCAACTGATATTGTAGTGGTAAAGTGATACACCATAATCAGGATCAAGACTAAAAGTAATCACAAGATGCAGGATAATCAAAATCCAAAGCCATTTAGCGAATTTAAGCTTTGCGCTTATAAAACAAGTCAGAGCTATCAAAGCCAGTACACCTAAGAATCGCGTATCGTTAGTTATCAAGGCAGCAACCATGGTCAGGATAAAGATGAGGAATTTAGTAAAAGGGGTCAAAGATTTAATCATTAGAAAACCTCCTGTCTATCCATGAAAGGTAGTAACTTATCTTCATCGGTCACGAGGATCAGCGTAACGCCTTGGCGGTCGAGATAGGCTAGAATCTCAGGAAAGCCCTCAAATTCAGGTTGATCAATGATGACGATCGGCGTTGCTTGCATGAGGATGCAAGCCGTTGTGAACAGACGTTTTTGGCGATAAGATAACTGAGACAGGCGAATATCTTTGACAGCAGTTAGTTGGCAGAGTGTGAGCAGCTCATTGGAAATGTCTGCATCACGGACGCGCTCTACAAAAATCATGTCATCAGGATTGGCCATGATGTAACCAATCTTTCGGCCACGTTTATCAAGAGATTGGTGGGTGACATCTTCATAGTAGAAATCAATTTCACCTGATGTTGGGCGAAAACCAGCTAGCATATCTGCAACGGGAATTTCATCTGGAGCTGTAATGGCGACTTTTTCACCCTCGTAAATGGTGAAAGACATTTGGTCTACAAGTTCTGTCACTGAGAGAATCGCTTTATCAGGATTAATTTGACGAGTGAGGTCAAGTTCTGCTATTTGTCTAGTAGTTATTTCTTCTGATAAATCAATTACTTGATCGAATAAATTTGGATCAAAGTCACCTGACACGATCAGTGTGCCATCAAAAGCTTCTGGTAAAAATAAAGGCTCATCCAAGACCAAAATATCAGTGGGGAGGATGAGGAGTTGCGCTAAAGCCAGTAATTTCTTTTGATAGGTAGTCAACTCAGAAATGTCAGTGTTAAGGTCATCTGTCAAGTGATAAGCTTCAGCACTGGCTAGAATGCTTGTCTGCATTTCCCTAAAAGGGACAGCGTTATTTTCTAAGTTAAAGGCGAGGTTTTCGGCCACAGTACCAGGCACAAAATTATCGTCTAGGGTTTGAAAAAGGATATCAAATTGATGCTTAGGGAGTTTAGCGATTATTTTTTTCAGTAAGGTAGTTTTACCGCTCGCCATAGGGCCTTTGATCAAAATTTTGTCGCCAGTTTGGATGACAAGCTGGTCATCTTCTAACGCTAATAAAGTGTTCTTTTTGTTCATTATAGTATATATTTTACCAAAAAATCAGAAAAATTGATATAATAGAAGTTATGATGAAAAAACCAATGATAATTGGTGTGACAGGAGGGTCTGCTTCGGGCAAGACTTCTGTTAGCCAAGCCATACTGACTAACTTTTCAAACGAACAAATCGCTTTAATTGAGCATGATTCTTACTACAAAGATCAGAGTCACCTTGTCTTTGAAGAACGCCTTAAAACCAACTATGACCATCCTTTGGCTTACGATACGACTTATTTAATTAGCCAACTTGAAGAACTTCAGCAGGGAAAAGAGGTCGCAATTCCGATTTATGATTATACGAATCATACCCGTAGTAAAGAGACTTACTGTCAAAAACCAGTAGATGTTATCATCGTCGAAGGTATTTTAGTCCTAGAAGACGAGCGCTTACGTGATATGATGGCCATCAAAATCTTTGTGGATACAGATGATGATGTTCGGATTATCCGTCGAATTAAGCGAGATATGTCAGAACGCGGTCGTAGTCTAGATAGCATTATCGCCCAATATCTGGGGGCGGTTAAACCTATGTATCATGAGTTTATTGAGCCAACCAAACGTTATGCGGATCTGATTATTCCTGAAGGTATCAGTAATTTAGTCGGTTTAGATATCATTAATACGAAAATTGCATCAATTTTGAAAGAAAATAAGTGAGAAAACGTTTACAAATCTTTGTGAATTATGCTATAATGTGTCGGTAAACTAAAAAAGGTAAGGGACGAAATATAGATGAAAAATGATTTGTTTGATGGACTCAAAGCGAAAATTGCAGGAAAAAACTTGAAAATAGTCTTTCCAGAAGGTATTGAACCGCGGATTATTGGTGCAGCTCACCGTTTGCAGACAGAAGAGTTAGTTACACCGATTCTTTTGGGCAATGTTGAAGAAATTTCAGCAACATTGCGCTCGCGTGGCTTGCAATCATCGCTCTTTACAGTTATTGATCCAGCAGACTACGATCAGTTTGATGAAATGGTTAACGCCTTTGTTGAACGTCGTGTAGGCAAAGTGACAGAGGAACAAGCGCGTGACATTTTGTTGGATGTCAACTATTTTGGGACCATGTTAGTCTATATGGGCTTAGCCGATGGTCTGGTATCTGGTGCTGTTCACTCAACTGCTGATACAGTACGTCCGGCGCTTCAGATCATTAAAACGAAACCAGGAGTTTCACGGACATCAGGTGCTTTCTTAATGGTACGTGCCTACGGTAAAGAAAAATATATTTTCAGTGATTGTGCCATTAATATTAAACCGGGTGCTCAAGAGTTGGCTGAAATCGCCATTGATTCAGCAGCAACGGCAGCATTGTTTGACATTGAACCACGTGTGGCCATGCTCAGTTTCTCAACCAATGGTTCTGGCGCTTCAGAAGACGTGACTAAAGTTGTTGAGGCGACAAAAATAGCCAAAGACTTGCGACCAGACCTTAAAATTGATGGTGAAATGCAATTTGATGCGGCATTTGTCCCAGAAGTTGGACGTTTGAAATTCCCGAATTCTTCAGTTGCTGGGAACGCCAGTGTCTTTGTTTTCCCTGATTTACAGTCTGGAAATATCGGTTATAAAATTGCCCAACGTCTCGGGAATTTTGAAGCCATTGGTCCCATTCTTCAAGGTTTGAACAAACCAGTCTCTGACTTGTCACGTGGCTCGAATGAAGAAGATGTTTATAAATTATCAATCATCACAGCTGCTCAAGCTTTGATGTAAGGCTCAAGTATAAAATGAATCAGGGACAAAAGTCCTCTAAAAAAAAGGCTATGAAGGATTTCTATTAACACTAGAAATCCTTCATAGCCTTTTTTTGTATCAAATTTTGGTGATTCTATACCAAATCGGTATTCTATCTGGGAAACAATGCGAAATTGGTAAAACTGCTATTATTATTTGAAAAAGGCTAGGACAAAATGTCCCAGCCTTTTTTGGATGGTTATAGCCAACCCCAATGTTTAAAAGCATTGATGATACCGTGGTCGGTGTTAGCAGTTGAGACAAAGTCAGCAATGGCTTTGAGGTCATCTATAGCATTTCCCATAGCAGTTGCATGGTCAACAGCTTCGAGTAGATGGAGGTCATTTGGGCCATCGCCAAAACCATAAGTTTCACCTGTAAAACCAAGCAATTCGACAACTTTTTTAATCCCTGTTCCCTTGTTTGATCCGGCATTGATGATATCAATCGAGTAAGGTGTGTTTTTGAAATAATTAAATTCAGGTACCAAATTTTGATAGTAGGTCACGTCAGATGCTTGGTCGCTGAAAATCAGGAGCATATTAATTTCATCTGTTAGATAGCGTGTATCGTTGACGACTGGTAGTGGTGCATCAGTATAGCCATAGGCATCTTTGACAAGATCTGTCATTTCAGAAACCCAATAACTGTCTTTATCATAAAAAGCAAGGGATTGATTTCTTGCGTCCGCTAATGTTTTCAGCCTATCGATACTTGCCACCGCCATTGGCTCGTGGTAAATTGTTTCCCCTTCAACGATGATGAATTGGCCGTTCATGGCCACAGCACTAGTGATGCCGGACTGAGCCATGAGATTGTCGAGTTCAAAATGGCCACGGCCTGTGGCAATCACAGGTAAGATACCGTTGTCGCGAATATGGTGGAGGGCCTGAATGACTTCTTCATCAAGTTGGCTTTGCTTGTTCAACAGTGTGCCGTCAAGATCGAAAAAGGCCATCGCATGATATGTCTTGTTTATATTTTCCATACAATTAGTATACCAAATTATGGTATAATTAAAGTAATTATGGCTAAAAAAACTCAGAAAAAAACACAAAAAAATAGGAAAATATCTAAAAAGGCACAGGCTGAACAAGCAGAAAGACGAAAACTCGTCGCTCTGTTTGTTGCCTTATTTTTGCTGATCTTTGCTGCAACACGTCTCGGAATGGTCGGAATTTCGCTCTATAATTTGATTCGTATCGCAGTTGGCAGTCTCGCCTATCCAGTAATCGTCGCTGGCATCCTTATGATCATCCTCCCCATCTTCAAAAAAGAATTCTCATCAGAACACCGTAAATCTGTCATCGGTCTGATTTTAATCTTTGTGTCAATGGTGCTAGGCTTTCAAGCGCATTTTGATAAAGTAATCGGCACTAACCACACCTGGGCTCTGGTTTCCAGTCAGCTTATCAAACTGAAAGTGAGTGAATTTGTAGGTTCAGGGATGCTTGGACATGCTATCTATTCACCTTTGAAATTCTTATTTTCAGTCATCGGCGTTTATTTGATCGCTGGATTTTTACTTTTACCAGGGGTGTACTTTTTATCACCCCAATTTTGGCAGGCTATTTTTGCCAAGCTTAAAGCTGGCTCAGCAGACCATCATGCCAAACGTCAGGCAGAAAAATTAAGACGTCAGGAAGCGCGTGTTGCAGAAGAGGCAGCAACTGCGGCAACTCAAGCACTTGAAGTAGCAAGTATTGCGCCAGAAGAACTAACGGTCTCGAGTGACTATGACGTCCTACCTTACAAAGAACCTGAAATCGTCATGCCTGACTATGAACCTGAAACAGGTGAAATTTTGACGCCAGAAGCGCCAACGGATGACGTGACACAAGCAGATGAAGTCGATGATAATCTGCCCATCGATTTCACAGCAACACAGGAAATGTCTCGGTATCAATTACCAGAGGCTTCCTTGCTTGCGCCAACACCAATCAAAAATCAGACTAATGAACGTAAAAATGTTCAACATAATATTAAAATCCTTGAAACAACCTTTAAAAGTTTTGGGATCCAAGCAACAGTTGAATCGGCTGTCGTTGGACCATCTGTTTCAAAATATGAAATCAAACCGGCTACCGGTGTAAAAGTCAGTCGTATTTTGAATCTCCAAGACGACTTAGCCCTAGCCTTAGCCGCAAAAGATGTCAGAATCGAAGCGCCAATCCCTGGTAAATCAGTTGTCGGGATTGAAATCCCCAACTCTGAAGTTGCCATGGTTGGCTTTCGTGAGATGTGGGAAAATGCGCAGACTAACCCAGAGGATTTATTAGAAGTCCCACTTGGGAAAGCAGTTGACGGCTCGATTAAAACTTTCAACCTCGCCAAAATGCCTCATATCTTAGTTGCAGGCTCAACAGGATCTGGTAAATCAGTTGCGGTCAATGGCATTATCACCAGTATCCTGATGAAAGCTCTTCCGAGCCAGGTTAAGTTTCTCATGGTTGACCCTAAAATGGTCGAGTTAGATGTTTATAACGACATTCCCCATCTTCTCATTCCAGTGGTTACCAACCCACGTAAGGCAGCAAGAGCCTTGCAAAAGGTTGTGGACGAAATGGAAAATCGCTATGAACTTTTCCGTCGTGTCGGTTCGCGTAATATCGAAGGCTACAACGCTAAAGTCGAAAAATTCAACGCTGAAAATCAGGAAAAACAGCAAACCTTACCACTCATTGTCGTTATCGTGGATGAGTTGGCCGACTTGATGATGGTCGCTTCTAAAGAAGTCGAAGATGCCATTATCCGGATTGGACAAAAAGCGCGTGCGGCTGGGATTCACATGATCCTTGCGACACAGCGTCCCTCTGTTGATGTCATCAGCGGCTTGATCAAAGCCAACGTCCCAAGTCGTGTTGCCTTTGCCGTTTCATCTGGGACCGATTCACGGACGATCATCGACAGTAATGGTGCTGAAAAACTACTCGGTCG
>RRZT010069985.1_pt1 | contig 47094 bp, 40 predicted proteins | sample 2165551 | NCBI WGS metagenome assembly RRZT01 (sample SAMN10456910, study PRJNA506462) | wastewater metagenome | biome: wastewater; feature: sludge; material: wastewater sludge; isolation source: wastewater sludge with Escherichia coli K12::gfp cells carrying plasmid... | place: USA: Moscow, Idaho... | reverse complement strand
GACGAGCCGGGTGGGACCCTTCCCTTCACAGGGCCGACGGCTTTGTGGACGTATGCCACGATCGGGGCGCTGAGCGTGGGTGCGGGCGTTTTGCTGATGGTCAGGCGTCGACGCAGCGAGAGCTGATCGACTCGGTCGAGCATCACGCGGCTCCTCCGTCAGGCGCCATCCCGCCGGGATGAGCCCCTGACGGAGGAGTTGCGCTTTCCGGACGCTCCCCCGATCCCGGGGCCAACGCAAGGAGATCCGTGACGCGATCGCTTACCTTCGTGCCATCGCCAACCCGCCCGACGGGACGCAGCGACTCGGGGCGAGTGGTGTCGATCGCGATCTCGACCGTCGCCTAGGCGGGCACCTCGACGATCCCACCCTCGCGACGCAACGCCTCGCTGATCTGGAATGCCAAGGCCGTATCCCGATGCGTGATGCCGCCCGCATCGGGGCTCGTCAGGGCCACCCTGACGCGCGTTGCGCGTACATCGACGTCGATCGGATGCTCCAGGGCGACGGACAACTCCCCCACGAGTGCCACGAAGCGCCACGCTGCCGAGGCGTCGCGCCAACGCGTCGTCATCCGCAGCGCTCCCCCGAGCACCCGCCATTCGGGTGCCGCAGCGCTCGCCTCGTCGGGATCCAGCACGAAACTCCCGGCCTCGCCCCGCGGCGCATGGGCGTGCGGCCCGTCATCCAGTTCCGTGCCCGGATCCCACGACACGAACTGCCAGCCGTGATCGGGATCGCCGTCGACTTCGATCACGGCGGTATTGCCTAGATGCCAGGTCGCGATGTCGCGGGGGGCGATGCCCTGGACGCGTGCCCCGATCCACATGCGCAGCGCGGCCCCATGGCTCACCAAGGCCGCCGACGCGGAACCGTCACGTGCGATCGCGTCGATGGCCGCGTCAAAGCGGGAGAGGAACTCCTCACCCGACTCTCCGCCCGGCCGCGAAGCCGTCAGATCGCCCATCGCCCACTGTGACAGCATCGCGATGTAGGCGTCCCATCGGGGCCACAGTTCTTGATCCCCGGCGGCGATCTCCCCGAGCCCTGGCAGGACGGTGGGCGTCAGCCCTCGCTCGGCGGCCAGCGGTGCGGCCGTCTGCTGGGCCCGGACCCGATCGGAGGTGTAGAGGGCCTCGATCGGCACTCCGGCGAACCGCTCGACCAGGGTTTGCGCCTGCTCGCGCCCAGAAGGATCAAGATCGGCGCCAGGACTGGCCGTATCCAAAAGCCGATCGACGTTGGCGGGGGTCTGTCCGTGTCTCACCAAGAACAAGCGCATGCCCCTCAGCCTAGGCGCCGCGGCAGGGGTAAACCGGCGTCGCGGCCCACCTGTGACCGTGGTCACCAGTCCATGCGAGGCCCCTCCTGGAGACTGCTTCGGTGCTAGGTTCAAGACGTGCGGGCAGGCTGCCCGCTGCCGTCTTCACAGTGGAGGAAATATGACCCAAGCACCCGTCAAGGTCGCTGTTACCGGCGCAGCCGGGCAGATCGGCTACAGCCTGCTGTTCCGCATCGCCAGCGGCGAACTCCTCGGGCCGGATCAGCCCATCGAGCTTCGCCTGCTCGAGATCACGCCGGCCCTGAAGGCGCTGGAGGGCGTCGTCATGGAACTCGACGACTGCGCCTTCCCGCTCCTGAGCAAGGTCGAGATCGGCGACGACGCGACCAAGGTGTTCGACGGTGTGAACCTGGCCATGCTGGTGGGCGCGCGTCCGCGTACCGCGGGCATGGAGCGCGGCGATCTGCTCTCGGCCAACGGTGCGATCTTCACCGCCCAGGGCAAGGCCCTCAACGCGGTCGCCGCCGATGACATCAAGGTGCTGGTGACCGGCAACCCCGCCAACACGAACGCACTGATCGCGCAGAGCAATGCCCCCGACATCCCCGCCGAGCGCTTCAACGCGCTGACCCGACTGGACCACAACCGCGCCATCTCGCAGGTGGCGAACAAGCTGGGCGTCCCGGTGACCGAGGTCAAGAAGCTGACGATCTGGGGCAACCACTCCGCCACCCAGTACCCCGACCTGTTCAACGCCGAAGTGAATGGCAAGAACGCGGCAGCGGCCGTCAACGACGAAGCCTGGATCGAGAACGACTTCATCCCGACGGTCGCCAAGCGCGGTGCGGCCATCATCGCGGCGCGCGGCTCCTCCTCGGCCGCGTCGGCGGCCAACGCCACGATCGAGCACATGCACGATTGGGCTCTGGGCACGCCGGAGGGCGACTGGGTCTCGATGGCGGTTCCGTCGGATGGCTCCTACGGAGTTCCCGAGGGCGTCATCTCCTCGTTCCCCTGCACCGTGTCCGCCGAGGGCGTGTACTCCATCGTCCAGGGCCTGTCGATCAACGACTTCTCCCGCGCCAAGATCGACGCGTCGGTCGCCGAACTGGTCGATGAGAAGAAAGCCGTGACGGAACTCGGCCTCATCTGACCCACCCTTGCTTGTGAGGCTGGCCCTCGCGATCGCCCCAGATCGCGAGGGCCAGCCTCGTTTCGTCACACACTGGGACACTACCTACGCATCCGTAGCCAAGGGGCGTAGAGTAACTCCCATGACGTACCCCGGCCGCCAGGCGACCCCCGCGACGCACGCGGTGCGGGCCGCTCGAGACTTCCTGCTGGCACATCCTCACGACTATGACGCCGCCGTCGCCGGGTTCCGCTGGCCACACCCGGAGAGCTTCAACTTCGCCTTGGAGTGGTTCGATGTCGTCGCGGCCGAGCACCCCGACCGTCCCGCAGTCACCATTGCCGAACCCGGCCATGAGGCCGCCTCCTGGACGTACGGCGAACTGTCGCAGCGCTCCGATCAGGTCGCTTCGTGGCTGCGCGACCTCGGCGTTCGCCCAGGCGACCTGATGGTCGTCATGCTGAACAACACCATCGATCTGTGGGAGATCCTGCTGGGCCTGTTGAAGGTCGGTGCTGTGGCGATCCCCACCTCCACGCTGCTGAGCGAGACCGACCTGGCTTGGCGGATCGACACCGTTTCGGCGGGCTGGGCCATCGCGCCGACCGCCCTCGCCGAGCGATTCGCCCTGGTGCGCCCGGAGACCACCGTGATCGGGGTGGGGCATGACGTGCCCGCCGGCTGGATCGGTTGGTCGGAGCGCCATGCCGCCTCCGCCACGTTCGAGCCGGACGCGGCGACCCCCGCCGAGGCGACCTCGCTGCTGTACTTCACCTCCGGGACCACCGCTCACCCCAAGCTCGTTCGTCATACGCAGGTGAGCTACCCGATCGGGCATCTCTCCACGATGTACTGGTTGGGCGTGCGCCCTGGTGATGTCCACCTGAACATCTCCTCGCCCGGCTGGGGCAAGCACGCGTGGAGCAACTTCTTCGCGCCCTTCCTCGCCGAGGCGACCGTCTTCATCGTCAACTACGAGCGCTTCGATGCCCGGGCCCTGCTGGACATCATGGAGCACCACAAGGTGTCCAGCTTCTGCGCCCCGCCCACCGTGTGGCGCATGCTGATTCAGGCCGACCTCACCCAGTTGACCACTCCACCCCGCGAGGTCGTCGGGGCCGGAGAGGCCCTCAATCCCGAGGTGATCAACAAGGTCAGGGCCGCCTGGAACAACACGATCCGCGATGGTTTCGGCCAAACGGAGATGACCTGTTGCGTGGGGAACTCCCCCGGCCAGCCGGTCCGGCTGGGCGCTATGGGGCGTCCCATGCCCGGTTATGCGGTGGCGTTGCTGGATCCCGTTTCCGGGAGCCTGATCGAGGGTCCCGGAGAGGGAGAGATCTGCCTGGACCTATCGGCCGATAACGCGGGCTTGATGGGCGGTTACTACGACGCGCCCGCGTTGACCGAGCACGCTTGCCGGGGCGGCTACTACCACACCGGCGACATTGCCTCCCGCGACGAGGAGGGCTACCTCACCTACGTGGGCCGCGCCGACGACGTGTTCAAGGCGTCCGACTACAAGATCTCCCCGTTCGAACTCGAAAGCGCTTTGATGCTGCACGATGCCGTCGCCGAATGCGCGGTCGTGCCCTCCCCCGATCCCGTCCGAGGCGCCGTACCGAAGGCCTACGTCGTGCTCCGCGCCGGTGCCGACCCGAGCCCCGAGGTTGCCCGCTCCGTGTTCGCGCACTGCCGCGAGCACCTCAACGGCTACCAACTGGTGCGCATCGTGGAGTTCACCGAGGAATTGCCCAAGACGGTGAGCAGCAAGATCCGGCGGGTCGAACTGCGCGCCGACGAGGCCGAGCGGGTCGCCACAGGGAACACGCAAGGGCAGTACTTCTACCGCGACTTCCGCTGAGGTCAGTGCCGTCGCGGGCGCGCTTCACACCTGGGGCGGCACCACCAGCACCAAAATGATGATCCCGAGCGCCAGCACGCCCAGGCAGGCAACATCGACCAGGCGCGTGCGCACGCCCAGCAGCCCAACCCGTTCGTTCGGCAGGACCGCGCGCAGCACCGTGCCGAGGGCAAACGCGGCGCCGATGACGAAGGTGCCGCGCTTCCAGTGCCCCAAGCCCGCCCAGAGGACGCCGGAGGCCACGCCCACCAGCACCAGGGCAAGCGGCCACTGACCGACGATCTGAGCCCACCACGGGCGTGGCGGGCGGGGCCCCTGTTCGGGGCTCCACCCTGACGTCGGCCCGGTCACGACCGGGACGCCGCCAACGCCTCGGCGCGATCGACCACATTCGACAAGAGCATGGCGCGCGTCATGGGTCCCACCCCGCCCGGGTTCGGCGTCACCCAGGACGCCTTCTCCCACACGTCCGGGGCCAGGTCGCCGACGGTCTTGCCGTCCACCCGGCTCACGCCCACATCGACCAGCACCGCACCGGGCGCGATCATGTCGGCGGTGATCATTCCGGGCACCCCGGCAGCGGCTACCACGATGTCGGCCCGGCGCGTGTGGTCGGCGAGGTCTCGCGTCCCCGTGTGACACAGCGTGACGGTCGCGTTCTCGCTGCGCCGGGTCAAGATGAGGCCCAGCGGGCGCCCGACCGTGATGCCCCGGCCCACCACACACACCTCGGCTCCGGCCAGATCCACGCCGTGGCGTCGCAGCAACTCCACGATGCCGCGCGGGGTGCAGGGCAGCGTCCCGGGCTCATTCAGCACGAGGCGTCCCAAATTGATGGGATGCAGCCCGTCGGCGTCCTTGTCGGGGTCGATCAGGCTCAACGCCCAGTTCTCGTCAAGGTGCCGTGGCAAGGGAAGCTGCACGATGTAGCCCGTGCAGGCCTCGTCGGCGTTCAGGTCGGTGATGGCAGCCTGGAGGGTCGCCGCGTCCGCGTCCGCGGGCAGGTCGACCCGGAGCGAGGCGATGCCCACCTCCTCGCAGTCCCGGTGCTTCATGCGCACGTAGTTCTGCGAGGCCGGATCCTCCCCCACCAGGACTGTCGCCAAGCCAGGGACGACGCCACGGTCGCGCAGCGCCGCGACGCGGGCCGCGAGTTCGGATTTGATCGCCGCCGCCGCGACCTTGCCGTCGAGTCGTTGTGCCGTCATGAGAGCCCCTAGTGGAAGAAGTGACGCGTGCCGGTGAAGTACAACGCGACGCCCGCCTGCTTGCAGGCCTCGATCGTCTCGTCGTCGCGGATCGAGCCGCCCGGTTCGACGATCGCACGAACCCCGCCGTCCAGCAGGATCTGGGGGCCATCGGCGAACGGGAAGTAGGCGTCCGAGGCGGCCACGCTTCCGGCGGCGCGGTCCCCCGCGCGGTCCACGGCGAGGCGGCACGAGTCCACCCGGTTCACCTGACCCATGCCGATCCCGACCGAGGCACCGTCATGAGCCAGCAGGATCGCGTTGCTCTTGACCGAACGGCACGCCGTCCAGGCAAAGGCGAGATCGGCCAGCGTGGCGGCGTCCACGGCCTCTCCTGCGGCCAGCGTCCACGACGACGGATCATCACCCTCGGCGTCGACCCGGTCGGGAACCATGGCCAGCACTCCACCCGAGATCGGTCGCAGGGCGATCGCCTCATGCGTGTACGCGGGCGCCACCAGGATGCGCACGTTCTTCTTGCGCTCCAGCAGTTCCAGCGCCCCGTCCTCGTAGCCGGGAGCCACAATCACCTCGGTGAAGATCTCGGCGACCTGCTGGGCCATCTCCAGGCTGACGGGCCGGTTGGTGGCGATCACCCCGCCGTACGCGCTCACCGGGTCGCAGGCATGGGCGAGGCGGTGGGCCTGGGCAATGTCGTCCCCCACGGCGATGCCGCACGGGTTGGCGTGCTTGATGATGGCGACGCAGGGCTGCTCGAAGTCGTAGGCGGCCCGGTAGGCGGCGTCAGCGTCGGTGTAGTTGTTGTAGCTCATCTCCTTGCCGTGCAGTTGCTGGGCCCCGGTGATGCCGGAGGCACCCCCCGCGTCGGCGTACAGCGCGGCAGGCTGATGGCTGTTCTCGCCATAGCGCAGCGTGCCAACGCGCTCCCAGTCACGACCCAGCCATACGGGGAAAGTCTCCTGATCGGTCTGCTCGGTCAGCCAACTCGCCACGGCGGTGTCGTAGGAGGCCGTGTGCTGGAAGGCTTCCGCGGCCAGCACACGCCGCTCCGCCTCGGTGAACCCGCCCGCCACCAGCGCCTCTTCCAAAGCCGGGTACTGGGCCGGGGAGGTGATGATCGCGACGCTGGGATGGTTCTTGGCGGCCGCCCGCACCATGGACGGACCGCCGATGTCGATCTGCTCAATGCAGGCATCAAAGTCGGCACCCGAGGCGACCGTCTGGGTAAAGGGGTACAGGTTGCTGACCACCAGATCGAACGGCTCGACGCCGAGTTCGGCCAACTGCGCCACATGGGACGCCTTGCGCCGGTCGGCGAGGATCCCTGCGTGGACGCGGGGGTGCAACGTCTTGACCCGCCCATCGAGGCACTCGGGGAAACCCGTGAGGTCGGCGACCTCCGTGACGGGAAGGCCCGCCTGCGCGAGCGCGGCGTAAGACCCGCCCGTCGAAACGAGGCTGACCCCGGCGTCGACCAAGGTCTTGCCGAGGTCGACCAGGCCCGTCTTGTCGTAGACCGAAATCAAGGCGCGCTTGATGGGTGTGCGATCCATGCGTTGTCTCCTCCTAGTTGTCTTGGGCACCGGGCCCCTGCGCCGCAGCAGCAAGGGTGTTGAGGGTGTCCACCAGTAGCCGCCGTTCGGCGACCTTGATCCGCTCGTGCAAGCTCTCTTCGGTGTCGCCGGGCTCGACGCGTACCGCCGCCTGATCGAGAATCCGCCCCGTGTCGACGCCGGCATCGACCTCGAACACCGTGCATCCGGTCACCGCGACGCCGTGCGCCAGCGCATCGGCCACACCATGCGCGCCCGGAAAACTTGGCAGCAGGGCCGGGTGCGTGTTGATCATGCGTCCGCCGAACCGCTTCAGGAATCCCTCGCCGACCAGCTTCATGAACCCGGCGCTGACGATCAGGTCCGGCTCGTAGCCCGCGCAGGCGTCGGCCAGCGCCGCGTCCCACGCTGCCCGGTCGATCACCCCGTCGGCGTCTCGAAAGTCAGGTAGGCGTACGACGAAGGTCGGGACGCCCGCGTGCGCGGCCCGCTCCAGGGCGGGGATGCCGGGCCGGTCCGCCCCGACGGCGACGACGCGACCATCGAGGGAACCCGTCACCTGGGCGTCCAGGAGGGATTGCAGCAGCGTCCCCGAGCCCGATGCCAGGACGAGGATCCGGTAGGTCATGGGACCCAGACTATCCAGCCTGCCCGTCACCCTCGCGCGCTGCCCGTACTCGACGCCACGCCACCACGATCAGTCCGCCGCAGGCCCCGGCCGCAGCCAGGGGCAGCGTGGCCAACCACCACAGGTCAGGAAAGCGCGGACCCAACCCGACCAGGGCTCGGGCGCCCAGGTCGCCGGTGGCGAACCACGACGCCACCGCCCACAGCGCCCCCGCAGCCAGGCCACTCAACGCACCACGCCAGGCCGCCTGCAGGAGGGTCGGTGTCGTCCGCCGCACCATCACCGCCCCGGCTGCGAGCCCGGCAAGGACGCCCACTGTCAGCCACGCCCAGTCCTGAGGCCCTGAGGTGGTGGGGAGCGCGCCGAACGCGGGGATCGCGGGCAACGTCCCAACCGTGGCGCGTCCGGGGGCCAGCAGCCCATCCGGGCCGAGCCGAATGCCAGCGCCGAGCACGAAGGACCCCGCCCACAACACGGCGGTCGGCGCGTAGGCCAGTTGCACCGCGATCAACACGGCGGCACCGACCCCGTTGGCGCCGAGGCTGTCGTGAAGGTGCTGGACCTGTGTCCAGTGAGAGACGAACGCCATGATCAGGGCGAGGGTTGATCCGGCTGCGAGCATCGCCGTCCCGGCGCCCACCGCGCGCGGCAGGCGAGCCAGCCACGCGGGGGTCAACTGCCATGGATCCAGTTCCAGACCCACCATGGCCCCGATGACAGAGCCAAGGAGTGACACTACGAAGGCACCCGCGACGGCAGCCACCGCCTGCTCCGACGTCCCGACGATAGGTGACGCGATCACGGCGACTACCGTGTACGTCGCCACGCAGACGCCGACGACGGCGGCCGCAGAGCGCCAGCGAAGGGGCAGCGCGATGTCGGGGGGCGCGACGACCTGCTCGGCGGCGTGCCGTGCCGCCGCCCCACAGGCGGCGATCGCGAGGAGAGTCATGCCCAGCGGAGGGAGGCCGATCATGACGCCCCCTAACTGCGCGGTCGCCCCATGGGCGGCGAGCCACATCTGACCAGTCGCGTCCACCACGGCCATGGCTGGCGTCCGCGCGGCGGCCACCCAGGCAGCCACCGGGAGCGCGGCGCTGATGATCCACCCGGCGGCCGCTGCGGCCAGCGTCCACACCAGCGCGGCGACGGGCCAAGGAAGGTACGTCCACCGAGGCTTAGGCCGCAGGGCCGCGGCCTCCTCGGCCCTCGCCACGGTCAAGCTGACGTCGGTGCTGGGTTCTCCGGGCGTACGCATGGTGTGTCCCATGGTCCCCCTTGAGAGGGGTAACAATCGTCGGGACACGCCTCGGTTGGTAAAGTCGTTCACTGCATCAACAACGTCTGGAGGACGATGAGCGAGCAGGGCGAGAAACGAGCGCGGCGGGCTTTGCCCCCGCGCGACGACAACCCCGCGGATGCCCCCACCGCTCCCCCCGCTTCGGTGGGGCGTCGCGGTGTGGCCGCTTCACGTGGCCAACGCGCCGAGTCAGCGCCGGTTTCCCCTGCGGGCGGCGTCGCGGCTGGCGGGGGGCGAGGTCGGCGATTTGCCGACACCAACGACGCCCCCGCCTCGGGCCCGAGCCCTGAGGCGACAGGCTGGGGGCGTCGGCGTCTGCGGCTGGGAATCGTCACGGCCGTCGCCTTGGCCCTGGTCTTTGGTGGCGCCTGGGGTGCCCAACGACTGGGAGTGTTCGACGCGGCTTCCTCGAGTTCCACCCCCAGCGCGGACGCCGCGCGCTTCGTCGCCGCGCCGGAAGATCTGAGTTCTCTCAACGCGCAGGCGCAGTGGCAGATCGCCACCACGACGAGTACCCTCGACGCGACCACCCCCCAAGCCAAGTGCCTCACCACCGCCACCGAGGGCGCCGAACGGCCCAAGGACACCGTGGTGCGTACGTTCTCCGCAGGCGCCTCCGCCCCGGGGGCAGCCTTCTTCCAGGTCAACCATTACGAGACGAACGAAAGCGCGCATACCGCGTATGCCGCCTTCGTCACGCAACTGGCCAACTGTGATCGCACCACGGCCCTGGCCAAGCAGGGCCTCGCCGTTCAGGGGCTGGGAGATGAGGCCACCGGCCAGGTGCTCGAGGTCCAAGATGCGACCAACGAGTACCACACCATCGCGTTGACCCGGGTCGGGACGCGTGTCTCGGTGTTGGACGCGACCCAGGCCAAGTCCGCGGTGGCGGGCGAGGCCGTCGTCGCCACGCTCGCCACGGTCGGGCAGCGGCAGTGCACCGACGGTGGCACGTGCCCGGCTTCCCCCACTGCGAGCCAGACGATTCCCCTGGTGACGACCCCTGCGGGCTGGTTGGGAACGATCGACCTGCCGCGCATCAGCCCAGGTTCGGGGGCCTGGCGCGCAACCGACGTCGCCGATTCGGTCACCACCCCCGGCACCAAGTGTGAGGCCGTAGACCTGGGGAACTTCCCGTCGGCGACCACGCGACAGCAACGCACCTATCTGCTGCGCGACGACACCGCCGCCCCCCAAAGTTTCGGCGTCGATGAGGCCGTCTACACCTTCGCCAAGCCCGATGAGGCAGCCGCAGCGCTGGCGACCTTGAGCGGCAACATGGACGGCTGCGCCGCCCGCGCGGCCACCGCCCAGGTGACGCGGACCGGTGATCCCAGTGGATCCGGCGCCGCAGCGTCATGGGTGGTCGTTCAGCGCGTGGACCAGCAGTCGGCCACGGCGAAGTTCCGCAGCGCAGCCGTGGTGTCCGGAACCCGACTCATTTACCTGGTCGCCAACCCGAGCGACACCTTCGACTTCAGCGACGACGCCTGGCATGCGCTCACGATCCGTGCCAGCCAGCGGGTGCAGCAGGCGCCCTAGCGTTCAGCGCGAGAACACACAACGGCCCGCCCCGGTTTTCGAGGGCGGGCCGTTCTGTGTCGCGTTCAGCGTCGAGTGGCCATGACCTCACGGACGAGTTGCGCTGTCCCACTGGGTGTCCGACCGACCTTCACGCCGGCCTTTTCCAGGGCCGCCTTCTTGGCTTCCGCAGTGCCGGAACTACCCGAGACGATCGCTCCCGCGTGCCCCATGGTCTTCCCCTCCGGGGCGGTGAACCCTGCGACGTAGGCCACCACCGGCTTGGTCACGTGATCGCGGATGTAGTCGGCGGCGCGTTCCTCCGCGTCCCCGCCGATCTCACCGATCATGACGATGCAGTCGGTCTCGGGATCCTCCTCGAATGCCTTGAGGCAGTCGATGTGGGTCGTCCCGATGATCGGGTCGCCGCCGATGCCGACGGCAGTGCTGAACCCCAGATCCCCCAACTCGAACATCATCTGGTAGGTCAGCGTTCCCGACTTGGAGACCAGGCCGATATGGCCCGACCGCGCGATGCTGGGGGGAATGATGCCGACGTTCGACCGTCCCGGAGAGATGATGCCGGGGCAGTTCGGCCCCAACAGCCGGACGCCCGCCTCCTGCGCCGCGGCGTAGAACTGCGCGGTGTCGGCGACGGGGATCCCTTCGGTGATCACCACGATGAGTTCGATGCCCGCCGCGATGGCGTCCAGCACGGCAGCCTTCGCGTGCGGCGGTGGCACGAAGATGACGGACACGTTGGCCCCGGTGGCATGAGCGGCTTCGGCGACGGTGTTGAAGACGGGGATCGGGTCTTCCTCGAAGGTCACCGATTGCCCGCCCTTACCGGGCGTGACCCCGGCCACGATCCGGGTGCCGAACATCAGCATGCGGTTGGTGTGTTTACGCCCTTCGGTCCCGGTCATGCCCTGCACGATGACCTTGCTGCGATGGTCCAGCCAGATAGCCATGACTCACCTTCCTTCCATGGCCGCACTGGCCAACTGCGCGGCCGCAGCGGCCGCTTCGTCCATGGTCGCCACCTGCGTCACGAGGGGGTGCGCATACTCCGCCAGGATCGCGCGTCCGACATCGACGGCGTTGCCGTCCAGGCGCACCACGATGGGCTTGGACGCCCGGTTGCCCAATTGGGTGAGCGCCTCGCGGATGCCCTTGGCGACCTCGGAGCAGGCGGTGATCCCACCGAAGACGTTGACGAACACGACGCTGACCTGCGGGTCGGACAAGATGATGTCGAGGCCGTCGGCCATCACCTGCGCCGAGGCGCCGCCCCCAATGTCGAGGAAGTTCGCCGGACGCGGACGCCCAGGGACGTCCTCGCCCGCGTAGGCGACGACGTCGAGGGTGCTCATCACCAGACCCGCACCATTGCCGATGATCCCGACCTGGCCATCGAGTTTGACGTAGTTGAGGCCTTTGGCGCGGGCACGCAGTTCGAGCGGGTCGGCCTGGCTGTCATCGCGCAGCGCCCCCCACGAGGGGTGTCGGAAGTCGGCGTTCTCGTCCAAGGAGACTTTGCCGTCCAGGGCAACGATGCGCCCCTGCCGAGTCTTCACGAGGGGGTTCACCTCGACCAAGGTGGCATCCTCGGCGGCGTAGACACCACCCAGCAGGACGAGCACTCCAGCGACCTCGTCGGCGATGTCCTCCGGGAACCCGGCCTCGGCGACAATGGCCGCGGCAGCCTCCGCATCAAGGCCGGTGCGCGGATCGAGCGTGCGACGCACCAGCGCCTCAGGGCGCTCCTCGGCCAGTTGTTCGATCTCCATGCCTCCCTCGACGCTGCACAGCGCCAGGTAGGTGCGCTGGGCGCGATCGAGCAGCATCGAGAAGTAGAACTCCCGCTCGATGTCGGCACCCTGGGCCACCATCACCGCCTCGACGGTGTGACCTTTGATGTCCATGCCGAGGATCTGGCTGGCTGCATCAGCCGCTTCTTGTGGGGTTCGGGCCAGCTTGACCCCACCGGCCTTGCCTCGTCCTCCCACTTTGACCTGGGCTTTGACCACGACGAGACCGCCGCCCAACTCGTGCGCAGCAGCGCTGGCTTCAGCGGGCGTTCGAGCGACGATGCCGCCGAGCACGGGCACCCCATGCGCCTCAAACAGGTCGCGCGCCTGGTATTCGTAAAGATCCATGCTCTCCGTCCTTGTCAGCGTGCGGCGTCATTGCGGCACGTTCGGAGGTTACCGGTCCTACGCCGCGCGGCCAACGGCCCGACCGGGCTCGGTTTGCCAGACGTAAGGCCGGGTGCCGGTGCCGCCGCACCCCTCCCCGGAGGACGGCCTGCCCGATCCCACGGTGATGTGCTGGGAGCAACCCCAGGCAACGCCTGAGAGGATTTCTGAGAAACCTTCAAGAACTGCTATCTTGGTGCGTGTTGTCCCGCGGGCATGTCCCCCGCAGGGGAACGTCGAAATCCTCAGGAAAGGCACCACGCGTGGCACGATCGCTCCCCGGCCCTTATCAGCCGCGTTGCGCCGTCGAAGATCCCGACGCAGCCTTCCTCGACAACGCTTCCCTCCCCCGCCGCAAAGCGGCACCGAATCGCTTCCTGCGCGGCGGCATCGCCGTCGGCGCGGCGAGCGTCGTCGGCTTGCTGGCCATCGTGACGCCGGGGGTCGCTACGAGCGCCATCGCCGCCAACAACGCGACCACGACGACGGACGGGGCCTCGGTGCGGAACGCCGACCGCGCGGGCACACTGGACGCCTTCGAGGCACGCGAATCGAGTGTTGACCGCAGCGCGGTACGTGACGACACGGCCTCCGCCGTTGCTGAGCGGGCCACCTCGATGGAGTTGGTCGGCGAGAAGGTCGCCAAGACGCAGACCGAGGCGGCAGCGCAGGTCCGCAGCCAGTCCCTGAGCAGCACGACGACCAAGATCGATGCGGAGAACGTCCGCATCAAGTCGCAGGTCTTTTTCTGGCCCACCGAGGGCAGCATCGTTTCGCCGTGGGGCATGCGGATGCACCCGATCCTGCACTACATGCGCTTGCACGGTGGTGCCGACATCGGCGGCAACACGGGGGCTCCGATCTATGCCGTGGCCGACGGTGTCGTCACCAAGGCGGCGAGCGGCTACAACGGCGGTTCGGGCAACAACGTGCGTATCGATCACGGCGTGCTGGACGGCACCAATCTCGAGACCGCCTACCTGCACATGAACTCGATCGACGTGGCGGTTGGCCAGAAGGTCAAGAAGGGCCAGCGCATCGGAACCGTCGGGAGCACCGGCCTTTCCACCGCCCCCCACCTGCACTTCTCGGTGTACGACAATGGCGAGAACGTCGATCCCGCCCCATGGCTCGCGAAGGGCCGCTGACCTAAAGCTTCTCCATCGGTGCGTGCTTGACCGAGAGCTTCTTGGTCCCGGCCGACCCGAAATCGACGACGACCTTCAGGTTGTCCCCCGCCCCGGCTGTTTCGGTGACCGTGCCCATCCCGAAGGTGGTGTGCAGCACGCGATCCCCCACACTGAGCGCGGCGACCACCTTCGGCGCGGGCGTCGAGGACCCGAACCCGACGGTCGACTTCCACGCTTGATCCGTCCGCCGACGAGCTTGGCTGGACCAAGAATCCACGCGCGTCCCGACGCGGCGCCAGTCCAGCAGGCGCGTGGGAATCTCCCCCACGAATCGGCTCTCCGGGTTGTATTGCGGTTGCCCCCACATGACGCGAACGGTCGCGCGGGTGAGGTACAAGCGTTCGCGGGCCCGCGTAATGCCCACGTAGGCGAGCCGTCGCTCTTCGGAGAGTTCCGCCGGATCGGTCATGGCGCGCATGTGCGGGAAGATGCCGTCTTCGAACCCCGTGAGGAACACGACGGGGAACTCCAGACCTTTGGCGGTGTGGAGCGTCATCAGCGTCACCACCCCGCGATCCTCCTGGTCGGCTTCGGGGATTTGATCGGAGTCGGCGACCAGCGCGATGCGCTCCAGGAAGGCAGCCAGCGAGTCATCAGGTTCGGGGAGCCCGGACGCCAAAGCACTGCCGTCCGCCTCCTCATCGAGGTTTTCCTCCGGGGGCAACAGGCCTGACGTTCCGGGTTCGATGTCCTCGGTGTGCGCGGCGGCCACGAACTCACCGGCGACGCTGACGAACTCGATGAGGTTTTCCAGGCGCGTCTGGTCCTGCGGATCCTTTGAGTCGGTCAACTCATCGAGGTAGCCCGATTCGTTGAGGATCGAGGCGAGCACCTGGTCCGCGCTCACCCCCTCCGCCACCATCGCCCGGTGCCCGGCCATCATCGTGGCGAAGGCCCGCAGTTGCTTGGCTGATCGGGGTGCCAGGCCGGCGATCTCGTCGATGCGATCCAGCGCGGCACCGAAGGGGATACGTTCGGCGGCCGCGAAGGAGTCCACCAGCGACTCGGCGCGATCGCCGATGCCACGCTTGGGAACGTTGAGGATGCGCCGGACGCTGACATCGTCGGCTGGGTTGGCGATCGCGCGAAGGTAGGCGATCGCGTCACGGATCTCCTTGCGCTCGTAGAATCGGACGCCGCCCACCACCTTGTAGGGCAGGCCCACGCGGATGAACACGTCTTCGAACGCTCGCGACTGCGCGTTGGTGCGGTAGAAGACCGCCATGTCGGAGTACCGCATTCCTGCGTCCACCAACCGGTCGATCTCCGAGGCGACGAACTGGGCTTCCGCGTGCTCGGTGTCGGCCACGTAACCGACGATGAGTTCGCCGTCACCCGCGTCCGACCATAGCCGCTTCGCCGGACGCCCCTCGTTGCGCTCGATGACGGCGTTGGCGGCGGTCAGGATGGTCTGGGTGGAGCGGTAGTTCTGCTCCAGAAGAATGGTCGCCGCGCCGGGGAAGTCGGCCTCGAAGTCGAGAATGTTGCGGATCGTCGCCCCACGGAACGCGTAGATGGACTGGTCGGAGTCGCCGACCACCATCAACTCCGGTGGCTCAACCTGGCCCTCTTCGCGTGGGCCATCTCCGCAGAGTTCTCGGATGAGGGCGTATTGGGCGTGGTTGGTGTCTTGGTACTCGTCGACCAGCACTTGGCGGAAGCGCCGCCGGTACTTTTCCCGGATGTCGGGGAACGCCTGCAGGAGGTGCACCGTGGTCATGATGAGGTCGTCGAAGTCCAGCGCGTTCGCGGCCACCAGGCGGCGCTGGTATTCGGCATACGCCTCAGCGTGAACCGCGTCCACCCCGGCGGCGTCGCGGGCAGCCGTCTCGTAGTCGACCAAATCGTTCTTCCAGTCTGAAACCGCGTTCATCACGGCCCGCACTGGGTAGCGCTTCGAATCCAGACCCAGGTCGCGGTGGACCAGCGACATGAGGCGTTTGGAATCGGTGTCGTCGTAGATCGAGAACGTCTTGGACAGGCCGAACCGGTCGATGTCGGTGCGCAGGATGCGTGCACAGGCCGAGTGGAAGGTGGAGACCCACATCAGCCGCGCCCGGTTCCCGACGAGTTCCTCGACCCGGTGCCGCATTTCGGCCGCGGCCTTGTTGGTGAACGTGATGGCCAGGATCGATCCCGGGTGGACGCCGCGCTGACCGATGAGCCACGCGATGCGACGCGTCAGGACCCGCGTTTTGCCCGAGCCCGCCCCCGCGACCACCAGCAGCGGCGCCCCCTCGTGTTGGACGGCCTCGCGCTGGGGCGGGTTGAGCCCTTCGAGTAGTTCCTCGGGGCTCGCTCGACGAGCGGAGCCTTCGCTGCGGCGCGGCCGCTCCCCCTCCTGGGCAGCGGTCGGTACGGGCGTGTGACGCGGGGGTTGTGCATCGAACGTGAACAGGTTGGGCAGCTCAGTCATGACCGCCCAAGGTTACCCTCCCCGCCTCGTTGTCTGCTGGCCCAGGCCCCCCGTGACACCCCATCCCCTACAGTAGCGTCATGGTGTGGGGACGGGTGCAGACCGCCGTGAAGGTCGGCGCGGGCGCCCTAGCCCTGGCGCAGGTGGCAACGATCGGCGCGCTGATGGTCGTGGATCGCCGCCGCAAACGACAGCGTGGGCACGTGAAGTTCCCCAGCAAGCGGCCTGCCCCCCTGTGGGCGGGCGAGGACGAGCTGACGGTCTACACGCGGGGCCGGGATCTGTTCGACGACATGATCGCGACGATCGACGCGGCCCAGCACACCATCTTCTTGGAGACCTACATCTGGAAGGGCGACCGGGTCGGACGCCGTTTCAAGCAGGCCCTCGCCGACGCGGCAGAGCGCGGGGTGCAGGTGCATGTGGTCTATGACGTGTTCGCCAACCTGGTCGTGCCTCAGACGTTCTTCCGGTTCGATCCGCGCGTCCACGTGTTGCGGCATTGGCCGTGGACGGGGGCGCGTGGCCCGCTCTCTTTCCGCAGCCCAGGTCTCAACCATCGCAAGCTCCTTGTGGTCGATGGCATCACCGCCTTCGTGGGGGGATACAACATCGGCTCGCTGTATGCGACGCGCTGGCGCGACACCCACCTGCGTATCCGAGGCACGGCGGCACTGGATGTTGCCAACGCTTTCGTGGACTACTGGAACATGGCCAGGCGGGGCCAGCGCGCCCTGCCTCAGCCCACCAACCGGCCTTGGGAGTCCCCGGTGCGGGTCACGCGCAACGTCCCCAGCATTGGGGTCTATCCGATCCGCTACACCTATCTTGAGGCGATCGATCGCGCTCAGGAGCGCATCTGGCTGACGCACGCCTATCTGATCCCCGATGACGATCTGATCTTCGCGCTGCTGGAGGCGGCCGACCGCGGCGTCGACGTCCGCATCATCGTGCCGGCCGAGTCGAACCACATCGTGGCCGACTGGCTCTCGCGCGGCTTCTATGCGACGTTCCTGCGCCGCGGGGTGCGGCTCTTCCTCTACAAGGACGCCATGGTCCACGCCAAGACGGCCACCGCGGACGGCCAATGGTCCACCATCGGTACTGCGAACCTGGATCGGTTGAGCCTGACGGGCAACTACGAGATCAACGCCGAGGTTCTCGACGCCGATTTGGCCCGTGAGATGGAGGGCATCTTCTTGATGGACGCCTCCAATTGCGTCGAGTTGACGCTGCAACAGTGGCAGTCGCGCTCGCTGGCGATGAAGCTGAGCGAGGCGATCTTGTCTCCGCTGCGTCACATTCTGTGACGGGGAGCGTTCAGCGTCGCGTCACGGCTTTCGCCCTGCGCGGCTGGGCCCGCCGACGCTGCGGGGCAACCCCCGGTTTCACCCTGGTCTTGGCGGACAGGCCACTGATTAGTCCCCCCACTCCCGCTACGTGGCTAGCGGGCCAAAGGCCCGCGCTCCTACGATCGGGCACATGGGAACAATCATCGCTTACATCGTCATCGGCCTTCTGGGCGGCGCGATCGCCAAGGCCATCATGCCCGGCGAACAGGGTGGCGGCTGGCTGGCCACCATGGTGCTGGGAATCGTGGGCGCCCTCGTGGGCGGCTTCCTCGGCGGCGCACTGTTGGGTGGTGTCGCCTACACCGATATCTTCTCCTTCAAGGGCCTGATCACCTCCATCATCGGCGCCTTGATCGTCTTGGCCGTGTGGGGTTTTGTGGCCAAGCGCCGCTCCTGACCCTCAACGACGAAGCCCGGCCCGCGCCTGAGCGGGGGCCGGGCTTCGCTGCGTCACGATCACACCAGTTTGCGGTCGGTCGCCCACCGGGTGAGTTGGTGTCGGTTGGAGAGTTGAAGCTTGCGCAGCACGCTGCTGACGTGCGTTTCCACGGTCTTGATGGAGATGAACAACTCCTTGGCCACCTCCTTGTAGGCGTAGCCGCGAGCGATGAGGCGCAAGACCTCGCGTTCGCGCTGGCTCAGCCGGTCGAGGTCCTCATCGATCGACGCGATGTCGATGGCCCCCGAGAAGGCGTCCAGAACGAAACCGGCCAGCCGCGGGCTGAAGACGGCATCGCCGTCGGCGACACGGCCAATGGCCTCGACAAGTTCGGCCGCTGAAATCGACTTCGTGACGTAGCCACGAGCCCCCGCACGGATCACACCGATGACGTCTTCAGCCGCATCCGAAACCGACACAGCCAAGAACTTCACGTCGGGCTGGGTGGCATGCACCTGCTTGATGACTTCCGTGCCCCCACCCCCGGGCAGGTGAACGTCGAGCAGGACAACATCGGGAGTGCTTCGGGTGATGGCAGCAACGGCGCTCGCAACGTCCTCACCCTCCCCCACGATCGTCACATAGGGGCCGATGTCATGCTTGACCCCGCTGCGGAACATCGCATGATCGTCGACGACCACCACCCGGCGCTGCCGGTGGGACGATTCCGGCGCGTCGGGCGCGTCGGTGGGCTGATCACTCATCGCTTCATCTCCAAGCTCACTTCTGTGCCACGGTCAGGATCCGAGGTGATACGGGCCGTGCCGTGGTGCCGACCCATCCGTTCCACGATGCTGCCTCGCAGACCGTGGCGGTCCTCGGGAACACTATCGAGGTCGAATCCGTGTCCGCGATCGCGCACGAACACCTCGACGACATCCTCGTTGACCTCAGCGTAGACGTCGATGACCGACGCCCCCGAGTGCTTGGCCGCATTGGTCATCGCTTCGCGCGCCGCCTTCACGAGTTCCCCTAGCGCCGGGGTCAACGCAGGATCGTCTCCCACGGTCACGCTCTCCACGCTGACCGGGAAACGATCTTCGACATCGGAGGCGGCCTCCTGGAGTGCGGCCCGCAGTGTGGCCGCCTGCTCGTCTGAGCCGTACAGCCATGCGCGTAGCTCACGCTCTTGACGGCGGGCGAGCCGGACGACCTCGCGCGGGTGATCCGCCTGACGCTGGATCAGAGCCAGCGTCTGCAGCACCGAGTCATGGAGGTGGGCGGCCAGGTCGGCGCGCGCGTCCGAGAGGAGTTTCTCCTCACGGACCTGGGCGAGGGCACGCTGCGCGCGGAGCACCCACGGAACTGCCATCAGGACAAGCCCGCCCAAGAGCAATGCGAGCCCGCCCAAGAGCGTGGGCGGAGAGGATGGCCCCTCCAACACGACGAGCGCGACGGCACCGGCCAAGCAACAGGCGGCGACCCCATGTGCAGCAACCGTCGACCAGTGGCGCGCCAGGGAGCGGGTCCAGCCGCGCAGGCCATCGGCGGCTTCGCGCACGCTTCCTCCCGCGCGGTCGGCCTGCCACCACACCAGCCCCAGCCCCGTGGCCAACAGCAAGGCGATGGCCAGGGTCTGCGGCGCCAGGCCCCGCCCGAGCAGTTGGACCAGCCATAACAGCCCCGCCCAGACCAAGGCGAAGGCGGCCAGTTGCCCCAGGTCTCGCCGGACGCCCGACGAGGCGTTGGTGACCTGCCGCATCCCCCGTCGCGAGGCCGCGTCCACCCCTGGCGCCGCATGGCCGGTGGTCGCCGGCGGAATCACCAGCCACAACGCCAGGTAGGCCGCGAGACCGACCAGTTGCCACGCACCCAGGAGCACGAAGACGCCGCGGATCACCCACACGGATACACCTGTGTGCTCGGCCAGTCCCGCGGCAACGCCTGCCACGTTGGCCCGCTCCAGGGGTCGCACCAGGCGACGCGGGGCGGTCACGGGAGGCGTCGCCCCCTGCTCGCCCTGCGTGGTCATGCTGCCCAGCCTAGGGGACGAGGCCTCAGTGCCCCCCCTGCTCTCCGGGGTGGTGCGAGGGGCTTCCCTGACGGCGACGCCGCTGACAGCAGGCAGGATGAAGACATGACCTTGGAGCCGCTCGTGCGTGATCGCGATCGCGCTGTGATCGGAGGGGTGTCTGGAGCGGTCGCCCGCTCCGCAGGTCTGGATCCGCAACTGGTGCGGATCGGCTTCGTCTTGCTGGCCCTGTTCACTGGCGGCGTGGGCGTTTTCGGCTATCTCGCCCTGTGGGGCCTTACCCCCTCCAGGACCGACGGGCTCGTCCCCTTGCGCCGGTGGCTCCCCTTCACGCGCACGTGGTCACCGTTTGCGCTCGTGGCGAGCGTGCTGGGTGCCTGCCTCATCCTCGGTAGCATCCTGACCGGCTCGGGTGTCGGCACGATCATCGTGGTGCTGTTGGTCATCACCTTGCTTCGAGGCAGCGGCTATCGGCGCACTGCCTCAGCGCCCGTACCGCGCCCCGAACCCCGCACACCTTTCGAGCGCTTGTCGTTGGATTGGGACCAGCGCCTCACCAATGTGGATTCCGGCCTTCCCGCCGAATGGGATCCAGACGCGACCTCATCCTCCCCTGGCGTTTCTCTCCCTGCCGATGTGGTGGGGAGTCCGGTGCACCGGCGGGTCGGGCGCCGCAGTTGGTTCGGCGTCCTCATCGGTGTGGGCCTGGTGTGGTTCGCGTGCACGGGCCTGACGATGCTCGGGGTAGAGGTCCCTGTCCTGGCGTGGACGAGCGGCACACTCGCGGTCCTCGCCATCGCCCTGGTGAACTCGGCCCGCCCCGCGCGTGCCGCGCTCGGACGCCCCCCGCTGTTGGCCACCGTCACCGTCCTCACTGCACTCATGACAGCGAGTCTCTTGGTGAGTGACGTCGCTTCCCAAGCCTGGGGCGCCAAGGCACAGGTGTCCACGGGGCCAGCACCGGCGGTGACCTCGGGGTTGACGGATCTGTCCCTCGGGGAGCACACACTCGACTTCACCAACACCCCCATCGAGGCCGACTCCGAGGTGACCTACGACATGCTGGCTGGAGAGATCACCCTGCGTGTCCCGCGCACCGGGAACGTGGTGGTGACCTCGACCGTGGACGCCGGGAACATCAACGGCCTCATCGGCGACCACGAAGGCATGCACCTGAGCGAGAGGTGGCGCCGTATCGACGACCCGACCCAACCCACCCTCACGATCCACCTCCGTCTTCGGGCGGGAGAGATCACGGTGGTCCAGCCATGAAGCCACGCGCCGACGTTGTCGCCCTGGTCATCGGGCTGTTGAGCCTGCTGCTCGCCGCCCTGGGCCTCTGGGCCGCCTGGGGGACGGTGTCGTGGGCCAGCGTCGGCCTCGCCGTACCGCTGTGCCTGGTTGCCATCGGCGTGCTGGGCCTCCTCGCCTCCCGTCACCGGATTTGAAGTACCCCACGAAAGGAACCGACATGTCTGACCTCAACCTACGACGCAGCAGCACCGACAAGGTGGTCGCTGGCGTTTGCGGCGGCCTCGCGCGCCAGTTTGGCCTCGACGCCAACCTCATCCGCGTTGTCTTCGTCTTGCTGCTCTTCACTCAGGTCGGGTGGGTGATCTACCTGGCCTTGTGGCTGTTCCTGCCCAGCGACAACGGCCCCACGGGCCTGGAAAGCCTCAAGCGCCAGTTCTCCGGCAACGGCGGGGCGAACTAAGCAGCCCACGGCGGCCCCTCGGAGGTGGGCTTCCCTGCTGCGCCGCCCGCTTCGAGCCCGACACGCTGCCGCACGACACGGCAGCCTCGCGCCACGTGAGATCGCTCCAGCAGCGGTCACACGTGGCGCGAGTTTCCCTCAGCTCAGGCTGCGGGGAATCACTCCCACTCGATCGTGCCCGGCGGCTTGGAGGTCACGTCCACGACGACGCGGTTCACCTCCGGCACCTCGTTGGTGATGCGCGTGCTGATGCGTTCGATGAGGTCATACGGCAGGCGCGACCAGTCCGCGGTCATGGCGTCCTCACTGGTCACCGGGCGCAGCACGATCGGATGCCCGTACGTGCGCCCATCACCTTGGACGCCGACGCTACGGACGTCGGCCAGCAGCACCACCGGGAACTGCCACACGTCTTTCTCCAAGCCGGAGGCGGCCAGTTCCTCGCGGGCAATGGCGTCCGCCTCACGCAGCAGGTCGAGGCGTTCGCGGGTCACCTCGCCGATGATGCGGATACCCAGCCCGGGGCCAGGGAACGGTTGACGCCACACCATCTCGTGCGGGAGCCCGAGTTCCTCACCCACCGCACGCACCTCGTCCTTGAACAGGGAGCGCAGGGGTTCGATCAGCGTGAACTGGAGGTCGTCGGGGAGCCCTCCGACGTTATGGTGGCTCTTGATGTTGGCGGCTCCCTCACCGCCGCCGGACTCCACCACGTCGGGGTACAGCGTCCCCTGCACGAGGAACTCGATGTCCGCGTCGTCGGCAATGTCACGCACCGTCTGCTCGAAGACTCGAATGAACTCACGGCCGATGATCTTGCGCTTGGCTTCCGGCTCGCTGACCCCGGCCAACGCGGTGAGGAACTGCTCCTCAGCGTCGGCGACCACGAGCTTGATGCCGGTGATGGCGACGAAGCCGTCCTTCACTTGCTCCCGCTCCCCCTTACGGAGCAGGCCATGATCCACGAAGGCGCAGGTGAGCTGGTCTCCGATCGCGCGGTGCACGAGAGCGGCTGCCACGGCGGAGTCGACGCCGCCGGACAGGGCGCACAGCACCTGCTTGTCCCCGACCTGCTCGCGGATCGCCGCCACCGACTCCTCCACGATGTTGGCTGGGGTCCAATCCGGTGCCAGGCCAGCAATGTCATAGAGGAACTGGGCCAAAACCTGCTGCCCGTGCTCAGAATGCAGCACCTCAGGGTGCCACTGGACGCCCGCCAGGCGACGCCTGGTGTCCTCGAACGCCGCCACCGGCGTCGCGGCTGTGTGCGCCAAGGTCGTAAACCCCTGCGGAGCATTGGTGACCAGATCACCGTGGCTCATCCAGCAAGAGAAGGATTCGGGAAGGTTCTCCAGCAACACACCACGCTGATCCAGCGAGGTGGGGGTGCGTCCGTACTCGGACTGGCCGGTCCGCGCCACGCGCCCGCCCAACGCGACCGCCATCGCCTGGAAGCCGTAGCAGATCCCGAACACCGGGACGCCGAGCGCAAAGAGGGCCGGATCCACCTGCGGGGCGCCCGGAGCGTACACCGACTGAGGACCACCCGAGAGGATGATCGCCGCTGGCTGCTTGGCCGCCATCTCGGATACCGGCATGGTGTGCGGCACCACCTCGGAATACACCTTCGCCTCGCGCACACGGCGCGCGATCAACTGTGCGTACTGGGCACCGAAATCGACCACCAGTACGGGAGGATGGAGCGCCTGCTCTGCTTCGGCTTCGGTCATGCCCGAAGTCTAACGGCGGCCACGGTTGGCTTCCGACGCGGAACAATGAGCAAGAAGGAGGATCGCATGACAAGCGACAGCAACAGTGGACCCTGGGCCGACCTGATCGGCAATCTCACGGGGTCCGCCGCCGGTCACTACGGCGTCCGCGCCCACGACTCGGCGGAGAATGTGTCCGAGACGCAAGGGCCGTCCGACCCGGAGCACAGCCCACTGCGCCGTCGCCCCGGCGATGAGGCCGCGGAAGCCAACCGGCCCACCACGCTGCCTGACACCGGCGGGGACGACGACCTCTAAGGGCCTTGTCCAATGGTCATCGAGACGGCCACCGACGATAATGACCCGGTGACCTCTCCTGTGACTAGCCCGTCTGAGCCCGCGCCCGCCTGGGTCGCCCAGTACCAACCCGGCGTCCCGGCGACCATCGAGGTACCCGACGAACCCTTGGGCGCCCTGCTGGCCCGCGCGACCGCGGCGGGCGGCGACGAGGTCGCGCTGGAGTTCTTTGGAGCCACAACCAGTTGGCGTTCCCTCGACGATCAGGTCTCGCGGCTGGCGCAGGCACTGCGCCACCGCTACGGCGTCCAGCCCGGAGACCGCGTCGCGCTCCTGCTGCCGAACTCACCCCAGCACGTGATCGCCTTCTATGCGGTACTGCGGATCGGCGCGGTCGTCGTCGAACACAATCCGCTCTACACGGCCAGCGAACTGGGCGCCATGTTCGCCGATCATGGCGCCACCGTCGCGATCGCCTGGGACGTCGCCGCGCCGAAGATCGCCGATGCTGGCCTGAAGCACCTCATCGCGGTCAACCTCCTCGACGCCTTCCCGACGGTGAAGCGTCTCGCGCTGAACCTCCCCCTTCCTTCCCTGCGCGCCACCCGCGACAAGCTTCACCAGCCCATGCCCGGAGCGGATGCCTGGCGTGACGTCGTGAAGGGGCCTCGCCTCGCCGAAGACCATCCCTCACCCGCATCCGAGGATCTGGCGGTCATCCAATACACCTCCGGCACCACCGGCAGCGTGAAGGGTGCGATGCTCAGCCACCGCAACCTGTTTGCCAACGCCCTCCAGGGGGCTGCCTGGATGAAGGACGCCGAGGACGGCAAGGAGGTCATCTACGCGGTTTTGCCCATGTTCCATGCGTTCGGGATGACGCTGTACCTCACCTTCGGTGTGCTCAAACGTGCCCGTATCGTGCTGTTCCCCAACGTCGACATCGACATGATTTTGGATGTCGCGACGAAGCGTCCGCCCACCGTGTACTGCGCGGTTCCGCCGATCTATCAGCGCACTGCGCAACGCGCTCAAGAGCGTGGCATCTCGCTGCGGTCGGCTCGCTTTTGCATCTCCGGGGCGATGGCGCTCACCGATGAGGTCGTCACCTTGTGGGAGTCCGTCTCCGGCGGTCTCCTGGTGGAGGGGTACGGCCTGACTGAATGCTCGCCTGTCGCCCTGGGGAACCCGTTTTGGCCCACACGCCGCACCGGCACGGTCGGCGTCCCGTTCCCGAGCACGCTGATGAAGGTCGTCGACCCCGAGGACCCCACCCGCGAGGTCGCCCAAGGCGAGATCGGCGAACTGCTGCTGCACGGCCCCCAGGTCTTCAGCGGTTACTGGCACAATCCCGACGACACGGCGGCCAGCCTGCTGGAGGGGGGCTGGCTGCGGACAGGCGACCTGGTCACCGTCGATGCGGACGGCTTCACCACGATCGTGGACCGGCTCAAAGAACTCATCATCACCGGGGGCTTCAACGTCTCCCCCACCGAAGTGGAGCAGGCCCTGCGCGCCGAAGACGGGATCGCCGATGCCGCCGTCGTCGGGCTCCCATCCTCGCATTCGGGCGAAGAGGTCGTCGCGGCCGTCGTGGCTGCACCGGGAGTGACCCTCGACCCGGACGCCGTCCGTGCCGCCGCCCGGGAACGTCTCGCCGCCTACAAGGTGCCGCGTCGGGTCTTCGTGGTGAAGGAACTACCGACCTCCATGCTGGGCAAGGTGCTGCGCAAGCAGGTGCGCGACGCCATCCTGGCTGACCTGCCCGACCCTTCCTCGCCTAGGTGAACCGGTAGAGCCGCCACGTCGTTCCGCGAGCGTCCTGCCACTGCGCAGCCAGCGTGGCGACGCCGCCGCCATTCTCGAACAAGCCCGGATACGCCTGCTCGACCGCGTCCGAGGGTGAGTTCTGGGGCGACGCCAAGAGCGCATAGGTCACCCCGGCCGCGTGCGGGTCAGCCAGCGCTGCGGCAAAGTCGCGATCGGTCGTGACGACGTAGCTGTGGGGGTGACTGCTGGCGAGGAAGACTGGGAACGAGTAGGCGACGTCGGTGATGATCGAGCCGTCTGTGGGGCTCAGCGCGTCGAGATCGGCCGCAACCCTGCGTTGCATGGCGTACTGGCCTGCCTGCGCCACTTCGCGGGCCAACGCTTCCTCCCGCCCCCAGCGAGGAGTGGCCTCGGCCTGCCACCCCAGCGGGGTCGTGGCCGCCAGCGCAACCACCAGCAGCACCGCCCACCATCGGCGCCGGGCTACCCCGATCAGGTATCCGATCGCCAAGAGCCCCAGGGGAATGGCGGCCATCTGGAGACGAATCCACCCAAACGACGAACCCAAGGCAAAAGTCAGATCGTCAAAGGCGAGGACCGCTCCGAAGACGGCGACCCCCGCCAGCGGGGCCGTGTCGCGGCGCACGAGCGCGACGACCAAGGTGACCAACGTCAGCGGCACGGCAAGGGGTGCTACGTGGACCAGTTGCTCTGCCAGGTAGAGGAGTCGATGATCCAGGCCCGATCCGGTCACCGATTCGATGGAGGCCTGGCCTGACGTCACCTGCGCAGAGTTGCCGTATTGGGAGGTGAACGTGGCGAACCACGTGCCCACGATCACCTTGGACGTCACCGCCCAGCCGAGCGCTGCCGCGGCGAAGGGAAGCCCCGCTAACGCGGCGTCATTGACCCCGTATGCCCACCGCTGCCGCGGGGCTCGGACGACGCCGACCACGAAGACGAGCAGCACCACAGCGACGGCAGACGCCCCGGCCTCGTAGCGGGTGAGGTAGGCCAACCCCAGCCCTGTGCCCACATGCACCAAGAACCACGGATCGCGCTGCTGCAACCAGCGCAGCAGGAACAAGGCGGTATAGGAGCACGTGAGCATGAGCATCGCCTCGCTGGCCCCCACCGCAGACGACAGCACCACCAACGCCTGGATCGCGAAGAGGCCGGTCAGCACGTTACGCGTCCAGGCGGAGGTGACCCCTAGGTCGCGCAGCATCACCGCCATCACCGCGACGCAGCCGCCCCCGCACAGCGCCGACACGATGGTCCCTGCCGCTCCAAGGCTGGCCAGCGCGGGGAACCACGGCGAGAACACCAGCAGCGGGAGCGTCGCCAGCGACGGCAGCGGGTTCCACACGAAGCCGATCGCCGCCAGGTGCGGATCCCGGGAGAACAGCACGTAGTAGGCGTTGGCGACGCGCGACATCGCATCGGGAAAGATCAGATCGCGCGACAACAGCCACCAGCCGATGCCGCCGTAGACGATCGAGCACACGACGAACCAGACCCATGGTTCCCCCCGTCGTCGCGTCGAGGTTGCCCCCTCACTCATGCTGGCCCCCCTCATCGAGTCCGTGCGTGGTTTTTTCCCAGTAGGAGGGGTTGAAGACCAGTTGCGCCGCCGCTTTCAAGGCCGCCAGCCACATGAGGAACCAGTAGCCGGGGCTCAGCACGGCCGCCCACACGAGGTCGGGACGGCCCATGGCGCGTGCGGTGAGCACATTGAAGTAGATGACCAGACCGTTACCCAAGACGGCACTGATCATGGCGACGTAGTAGACGCCCGGGGGAAACCAGCCTGCGATGAGATCGCTACGCGTCAGCGCCCACGCGAGCGTCAAGCACCATTGGAACCCGTTCAGTGCCGCGAGAAGCGGGGTTCCTCCGACGAACAGCAGCAGCCCCGCCCAGGTGGCGAGATCCCCACGCTGGGCGACCGGGCCTCCCCTGCGGAGATGGACCAACAATGTCTGAAGGTAGCCCTTGTACCAGCGCGAACGCTGTCGGATCCAGTTGATCCCATCGGAGTTGGCCTCCTCCAGCGTGACCGACTCCAGCACCTCCACCTGATACCCGAGGCGATGGAGCCGCAAACCCAGGTCGGCGTCCTCGGTGACGTTCCACGGATCCCACGCCCCGATCCGGTACAGCACCTCGGCGCGAAAGTGGTTGCTGGTTCCCCCCAGCGGGATCGGCGACTTGAGCGCTTCGAGCCCGGGCAGCAGATAGTGGAACCAGGCGCCATAGTCGAGCGCAAACCAGCGCGTCAGCAGATTCTGCCGCGAGTTGTAGAACGACAGTTGCGCCTGGATGCAGGCCACCTGAGGGTCGGCATGCAGCAGGGCGTAGGCGGCCCTGCGCAACTGCAAAGGTTCGGGGCGATCCTCAGCGTCGTAGATCGTGACCAGATCACCCCGCGAATCCAGCAGGCCGACGTTGCACGCCTTCGGTTTGGTGCGGGGCTGACGAGGGGCAATAGCGACGACGGTGAAACATGCGTCCAGGTCGAGCTTCTCCAGCGCTGACCATGTCACCTCGTCGTCAGCCTCGATAAGCAGCCGAATATCCAACTTGTCGACCGGATAATCCAGGCGCTGAAGATTCCCCACCAACGTCTCGATCAAAGGCTCGTGAAGGACGGGAATGAGCACCGTATAGACGGGCAACTCTTCATCCCTGAGCGAATGGGCCTGCTCGTCACTGACCCGGATGACGCGCCCGCCACGCATTCCCTGGTAAAACAAGAGGCCACGGTAGATCAGGGCGGCCAGGTAGATGAAGGTGACCAGGCCGATCAGCGCGGTGATCGTCCCCAGCGGGGCGATCACCGCCACAGCCAGGACAACCCCCAGCGCCGCGACGAGGATGATCCGCTGCCCTCGGCTCGTCACCCGCTTGGCGGACAAGGTTGGCGCAGACTCGGCCAGACCGTTGGCTGCCACGTCGGCGCGGGCGCCGGCATCGAGGGACGTTGCGCTGCGAGGCAATGCGGGCACCACAACCTCGTCGCGCGTCACGATGTCGTTCCGGGGCCTGGGTGCCCGATTCACGCGAGGACCCGGGCGATTCCGACGACAAGAACCAGATAGGCCAGACCCATGAGTCGGCGCGTCCGGGCAGCCGGCACCAACTGCCCAGGAGTGGCCCAACCCCGCCGAATGAGGAGCAATACCGCGATGACCAGGCCACTGAGCGCCCCTACTCCTGCGATCGCCACCGATTCCAGACCCGGCACCAGGCAGGCGACCACCCACCAGGCCGCTGGCCACAACCTCATTGTCGCCCGCGTCCCCATGGTCGCAAACAGCCACCCAGCAGACAGCAGGAGGCCCCCGATCAGGTGGGCTCCTCTAGGATCGATGCCGCGCGCGCCCACCAGCCACAGGCCTGCAACCCCCACGAGGACCGTGAGGATGACGTCGAGATCCCGGTCGTCGATGTGTGGCTGGAACCATCGACTAAACAGGAGGGCGAGGCTCACGGCCCCTGCTCCGCTCAGCCAGCCCAGGTCGCTCACGCTGATCGGGAGGCGTCCGATGGCCGCGAGCGGCAGCAGCCACGCGACGACCAAGGCCGCCCCAAGATTGAGGACCGTCCCGGCAGGAATGCCGGAGCGGGGAAGCCTGCGGAGGAGGCGTTCGTGGGGGGCGAGCGTGAGGGGGGTGGTATTCATCAGGGCACATCACCTATATCGATTGCTGTTTCGCCCGGCCCCAGCGGACGATTCATGACAGCAACCAGATTAACCCACGATCGACAGTGGATCGAATCACGTTCCCATGTCGGCGCGCCGACTCAGGGAGCCACACCTCGACTCCCCTGCGTGACTCTTTGTTTCATCATCACGCCCACCCGTGAAATAAACACGCATTGCCGGAACACCTCTGCGTTGCGACAAGGAATTTCGGGTGGTGCTTAGCGCGTCAACGCCTCCGCCGAGGAGGAGACGAGCACCTGGGGAGGGTAGAGGCCCATGACCGTCACGGCTGCAGCGTGGTGTTCCGCGCTGGAGCCAGCGCACGCGTCCGCCACCACGGTGATCGTCGCGCCCGCATCGGCGGCCGGGAGCACCGTGGAGATGACGCAGCAATCGGTCGCCACCCCGGCCACGACGAGCGTGGGGGCGGGGCCTGTCACTGCAGCGATGGCTTCCCATTTGCCGAACGTGGGGGCGTCCACCACGAAGGCCCCCGCCGTCACGGCGGGCCGGACCGCTTCGACGAGGTCGAACATCGGATCATCGGGGTCGCGATCGGCGAACGGCCACGCCGCCATGTAGGCGGCCCACGAGCCCTCTCGCTGCGTGGGGCGCGGTGGAATCCAGCGCGTCACGATCGTGCGTCCCGCGAAGGCGGGGAGCAATGAGGCGATCCTCTGCGCGGCGTCCGGCCACTGCGGGGAGGCCCAGGCGCTGCTCGGGTCGGCAAAGATGCGCTGGGCGTCAATGACGACCAGCCAGGGCTCGCTCATGCGCGGCCCTCTTGCCGGGCGATGGTCCTGCGGCGTCCCACCCAGGTCACCACGAAGCCGAGGACCAAGGCGAACAGGACGCCCAGGTTGGCTCCCGGCCAGGTGCCCTGCCACTGCTCCACGCCGTCCACCACGGTGCGAGTCCCCAGCCCCAGCGGCTCCAGCAGGTAGCCCTGCCAGTTGGCCCACGCCGCGTCCCCGGCGAACTGGTTGATCACCAGCCCCCACCCCAGCACGGTGGCGCCGATGAGCGTGCCCACCGACACCCAGTCGATGGCGCCGTACCGGCCTGCCGCATCGAACAGCGCGGCCTCGTCATAGGGGCGTTGGCGTGAAGTGATATCGGCGATCAGGATGCCTGCCCAAGCGGCCATCGGCACGCCCAGGATCAGCAGGAAACTCTGGAACGGGCCCAGGAAGTCCTGAGCGAAGAACACGACGAAGATCGTCCCGGCCGTGAGGATGACCCCATCGACGGCGGCGGCTGCCGGGCGCGGGATGGCGATGCCGAGGCTCAGCAGAGTGAGCCCCGAGGAGTAGATCCCCAAGACGGCCCCCGAGACCAGCGCGAGGACAGCCGTCAACCAAAACGGGATCAGCACCCACAGGGGAAGGATGCTCGCCAGGGTGCCGATCGGATCCCCGGTGATGCCCGCCACCAGGGCCGGATCCGAGCCCGCCAGCAGGAGCCCATAGACGACAAGGATGACCGGCGCGACGGAACCACCAAGGGTGTTCCACAACACGATCTGAGCGTTAGAGGCGTCCCGGCGCTGGTAGCGCGACCAGTCAGCGGCGATGTTGATCCAACCCAGGCCAAAGCCAGTCATCACCATGGTGAGCGCCCCGATCACCGAGCCGATGTCACCCGCAGGGATACCCGCCACCGCGGACCAGTTCACGCGAGGGAGCGTGAGCGCCATGTAGACCACCGTGATGGCGCCCGTGATCCAGGTGAGGATCGACTGCAGCCGCATAATCGTGTGATAGCCCAGCACGGACGCCACGACGATCAAGGCTGCGATACCGAGGGTGGCGATCACCTTGGTCGGCGTTCCCGAGGCCCACCCCAGTGCGGAGAACACCGTTGCCGTAGCCATCACGGCCATGATCGACAAGAAGGTCTCCCAGCCGATGGAGAGCAGCCAACTCACCACCCCGGGCAACTTCTGCCCCTGTACCCCGAACGCGGCCCGCGACAACACCATGGTCGGAACGGAGCCGCGCTTGCCCGCGATCGCGATGATGCCGCACAGCAAGAAGGAGACGACGATGCCGACGAGCGCGACGAACACCGCCTGTCCGAAGGAGACCCCGAACCCGTAGACGAACGCCGCATAGCTCATGCCGAACACGGAAACGTTCGCCGCGAACCACGGCCAAAACAGGTCGCGGGGTTTCGCTGTACGTTCCGATTCCTCAATGATGTCGATGCCGTTGGTCTCGATCAGGCGGGCCTTCGCGGCCGCGTCGATGCCGGCCTCACTGGCCGGAACAGGCGTACTCATAGGGGGATTCTCACACGTTGTCGGTCGCGTTGTCAGGGGGAGGATCAGGGCACAGTCGGTATCCCATCCCCGCCTCGGTGAGGAGGTAGCGGGGCTCACCGGGCTCGGGCTCGAGTTTCTTGCGCAACTGGGCGATGTAGAGCCGCAGGTAGCCGGTGTCGGCGACATGGTCGGAGCCCCAGATGTCGGTCAGCATCGTTTGGCGGGTCACGAGCTTTCCCGGGTTGCGGATGAGGAGTTCCAAGACATGCCATTCGGTGGGTGTCAGGCGAATGGTCTCGCGCTCTCCGAAGCGCCCCCGGGTCGCCGTGTGGGTGGCCAAGTCGACGGTCACCTCCCCCAACCTCACCACGGGATCGTTGTCATCATGCTGAGGCAGCCGCCGGGTCAGCGCCCGGATCCGGGCCAGGAGTTCCTCGATGGAGAAGGGTTTGGTCACGTAGTCATCCGCCCCGACGTCAAGGGCTTCCACCTTGTCGGCGGCCCCGGTACGCCCCGAGACGACGAGGATCGGACAGGTTGACCAGCCGCGGAGCGCAGCGATGACCTGGACGCCGTCCAAGGCGGGCATCCCCAGGTCGAGCATGACGAGGTCGGGATGCTGGTCGATGGCTGCGGCGATGGCCTGCTCCCCGTCGGTGGCGGTGACGATCTGATACCCCTTCGCGGTCAGCGTGATGCGGAGGGCCCGCAGGATCTGCGGGTCGTCGTCGGCGATCAGAATCTTCATCAGTGCCCCCGTCCATGCGTTGCGGCCGTCTCCAGGGTGATCACCATCGTGAGCCCGCCCCCGGGAGTGTCCTCAGGGGTCAGCGTCCCGCCCATGCCCTCCACGAACCCCTTCGACAAGGCCAAACCGAGCCCCAGGCCTGTGGAGTTGTCGGTGTCGCCCAACCGCTGGAACGGCACGAAAATGTCGTCACGACGGTCGGCGGGGATCCCCGGGCCATGATCGATGACCCGGATATCGAGCCGCCCGGCGAACTCGCTCGTGGTGACGCGCACCCGGCTCCCCGGCGGGCTGTAGCGCAGCGCGTTCGCCAGCAGATTGACCACGGCGCGCTGCAACAAGACGGGATCGGCGAGCGCTGGCGGGAGGTCCGCGTCCAGATCGAGTTCTACCTCGCTGAGCGCGACGCCGAGTTCTTCCATCGCGGGAAGGATCACATCGGCCGGGTCGACGGGGCCGAGCGATACGGCGACCACCCCGGCCTGCAGCCTGCTCACATCCAGCAGATCGGTCACCAATCGGGCCAGCGTCGCGAGGCTCTCATCGGCGGTTGCCAGCAGTTCGTCGCGGTCGTCCTTCGTCAGGGCGCCCCCGGCGGCGCGCAGCCCACCCACCGCCGCCGTGGCGGCAGCCAGTGGACGCCGCAAGTCATGGCTGAGCGCCGACAGCAGTGCGCTGCGCACCCGATCGGTTTCGGCGAGTGGCGCGAGTTCGCTGGCTGTCTCGGTGAGGTCGCTGTGCTCCAGCGCGGCGTCGAGTTGGGTCGCGATGGCCGACAGCAACCGGCTCTCGGACGCCTCCACCTCGTGCCCGAACAGTTCCAGCACCGCCCGGTCCCCCACAGCCACGCGTGTCGCAGGGGCACCAACGGCTTCCCCAACGCTCGCCAGCACCTCCTCGCCCGACACCAGGCGGACTGCCGCGAGCCCGAACGCCTCACGCGTTTGGCCCACCAGGGCCTCGACCGCGCCCTGACCCCGCAGGACGCTGCCCACGATGGTCGCGAGGAGTTCCGACTCGGTTGCCGCGCGCTGCGCCGCACGCGTTTGCCGGGCTGCGCGATCCACCACATAGCTGACCAGGACCGCGATCAGAACGTAGAGCAGCAGCGCCAGCAGGTGCAGGGGCTGGTAGATCCGCACGGTGTAGAGGGGCTCGATGAACAGGTAGTCCAGGGTCAACCCGGACATGACCGCGGCAAACAGGGCGGGCCAGATCCCGCCGACCAGCGCCACGACCACCACCAGCAACTGGAAGCTGAGCACGTCGGTCGTGATCGACTCTCCCGTGCGGGAAGCGGACAGCAGCCAGGCCAGGAGAGGACCCACGCTCACGGCAAGCACGAACCCCACGATGCGTCGACGCCACGTGAGCGCCCCGCCCGGACGCGGCAGGATCGGCCGTCTTCCCGCCGCGTCGTGATTGACGATGTGAACGTCGATGTTGCCCGCCTCGCGGATGACGGTCGCCCCGATCCCCGACCCAGTCAGGAAAGAGGCCAGGCGTCCGCGTCGGCTCACCCCGATGACCAACTGGGTGGCGTTCACCGAGCGCGCGAACTCCACCAGCGCCATCGGGATGTCCTCCCCGACCACTTGGTGGTAGGTGCCGCCCAGCTTGTCGAGCAGGGCACGCTGCTGCGCCAGCGTCGAGGGGTTGCCCGATCGCAGCCCGTCTTGGCTGATGACGTGGACGGCCAGCAGGTCACCCCCCGCCGAACGAGCGGCGATGCGGGCCCCTCTGCGCAACAGGGTCTCCCCCTCGGGGCCCCCGGTCAGCGTGACGACGACACGCTCACGGGCCTCCCACTTGTCGGCGATGCCGTGTTCGGCGCGATAGTTCTTCAACGCCTGATCGACCTCGTCGGCTAGCCACAGCAACGCCAGTTCACGCAGCGCAGTGAGGTTGCCGAGCCGGAAGTAGTTCGAGAGGGCCGCATCAATACGTTCGGCCGGATAGACCAGGCCACCGGAGAGTCGGTCGCGCAGCGCTTGTGGCGCCAGATCGACCACCTCAATCTGATCGGCGCCGCGCAGGAACTCATCGGGGACCGTCTCCTGTTGCCGGACGCCGGTGATCTGCTCGACGACATCGTTGAGGGATTCGATGTGTTGAATGTTGACCGTCGAAATGACGTCGATGCCTGCCTGCAGGAACTCTTCAATGTCTTGCCAGCGCTTCTCGTGGCGCGACCCCGGCGCATTGGTGTGAGCCAACTCGTCCACGAGCGCGATGTCAGGATGGCGGGCGAGCACAGCGCCGCGATCCATCTCGGTGAGTTCGATGCCACGATGCTCGATGTGACGGCGTGGGATCGCCTCGAGGCCTTCGGTCATGGCCAACGTGGCCTGCCTGCCGTGAGTCTCCACGACAGCCACCACCACGTCCTTCCCATCGTCGAGGAGCCGGCGGCCTTCTTCCAGCATCGTGTAGGTCTTCCCCACGCCGGGCGCGGCACCCAGCAGAACCCGCAGCCGTCCCCGTGCCGTCATCGTCACCCCTGTCGTTGGTCCAAGGCCAGGTTAAGCTCCAGCACGTTCACGGTGGGCTCCCCCAGGAAGCCCAGCAGGCGTCCGCTGGTGTGCTCAGCCACGATGCGGCCCACCTCAGCCTCATCCATGCCGCGGGCGCGTGCCACCCGCGCGATCTGCATCTGCGCCGAGGCGGGGCTGATGTCGGGGTCGAGGCCAGATCCGGACGCCGTCACCGCGTCGGGGGGCACCGCCGACTCGGCGACCCCGTTGAAGCGAGCCACCTCCGCCTGGCGGGCACCGATGTCGGCGACGAGGCGCGGGTTCTCCGGGCCAAGATTCGATCCGCCCGAGCGCATCGGATCCCAGCCGGACGCGGAGGGTCGCGGCTGAAAGTAGCGCGGAAGCGGCTGCCCCTGGGCGTCGGTAAACCCCTGGGCCAGCAGCGCCGAGCCGACGACGGTGCCGGAGGTGGTGCGCACCACCGACCCGTTGGCCTGATGCGGAAAGGCGATCTGCCCTATCCCCGTGATGACCAGCGGATAGCCCACCCCCAGCACGACGGTGGCCACGACGAGGGTCCGGACGGCCGCACCGAGGGTGCGTGCCGTGCTGCGTACTGAACTGTTCATGTCGTTCTCCTTGGTTCACATACCCGGCAGCAGCCGCACGATCTGGTCAATGAGCCAGATGCCGAGGAAGGGGGTGATCAGTCCGCCCGCCCCGTACAGGAGCAGGTTGTGACCCAGCAGTGAGGACGCGCTCCGGGGGCGGTAGGCCGCCCCGCGCAGCGCGAGCGGGATCAAGAACACGATGATGAGCGCGTTGAAGATGATGGCTGAGAGCACCGCTGAGGCGGGCGAGTGCAGCCCCATGATGTTCAGCACGGCCAATCCGGGGAACACGCCCACGAAGATGGCCGGGATGATCGCGAAGTACTTGGCCAGGTCGTTGGCGATCGAGAAGGTCGTCAGCGCCCCGCGCGTGATGAGCAACTGCTTGCCGATGCGGACGATGTCGATGAGTTTGGTCGGGTCCGAGTCGAGGTCGACCATGTTTCCGGCTTCCTTGGCCGCTGAGGTGCCCGAGTTCATCGCGACGCCGACGTCGGCCTGGGCGAGGGCGGGGGCATCGTTGGTGCCGTCTCCGGTCATCGCGACGAGGCGTCCGCCGCTTTGCTCGGCCCGAATGTAGGCGAGTTTGTCCTCGGGGGTCGCTTCGGCGAGGACGTCGTCCACCCCGGCTTCGCGCGCGATCGCGGCGGCGGTACGCGGGTTGTCGCCGGTGACCATGACTGTCCTGATACCCATCGCGCGCAGATCCTCAAAGCGCTGCTGCAGGCCATCCTTGACGATGTCCTTGAGGTGGATCACCCCAAGTGGTCCCCCCTCTCCTGCACGCACCGACGCCACCACCAGGGGGGTTCCGCCGCTGGCGGCAATGTCATCCACGTGGGCGTCCACCTCGGTGAGCGTCGCGTCCGGCGAGGTGATGCGCTCGGCCTCCAGCCACGCCCGCACCGCCGAGCCGGCACCCTTACGAATCTGCGTTCCGTCGGGAAGGTCGACCCCGGACATGCGCGTCTGGGCACTGAAGGGGACGATGACTCCCCCGGCGTCGTTCACCACGTCCACCCCCTGCTGGGTGGCCAGGTCGACGATCGAGGTGCCTTCGGGGGTCGGGTCGGCCAGCGAGGACAGCGCCGCTGCCCTCACCAGATCTTCGGGCGCGACCCCGCTCACCGGCAGGAACGCGGTGGCCCGCCGGTTGCCGTACGTGATGGTGCCGGTCTTGTCGAGCAGCAAGGTGGTGACATCGCCCGCGGCCTCGACGGCACGCCCCGACATGGCCAAAACGTTGCTTTGCACGAGGCGGTCCATGCCCGCGATACCGATGGCCGACAGCAGCGCGCCGATGGTGGTGGGGATCAGGCACACCAGCAGCGCGACCAAGACGGTCAGGCTGACGGGGGCGGCCGCATAGGAGGCGGCCGGGTTCAGCGTCAGCGTGACCACCACGAACACGATGGCCAAGCTCGACAACAAGATGTTGAGCGCGATCTCGTTGGGGGTCCGCTGCCGGGCGGCCCCCTCGACGAGCGCGATCATGCGATCGACGAAGGTCTCCCCGGGCTGGGAGGTGATGCGCACCACAATCCGATCCGAGAGGACGCGCGTCCCGCCGGTCACCGCGCACCGGTCACCGCCCGATTCCCGGATGACGGGGGCGGACTCGCCGGTGATGGCGGATTCATCGACGGAGGCGATCCCCCAGACGATGTCGCCATCGCCGGGGATGGGCTCCCCCGCCGCGACAACGACATGGTCGCCCAGCGTGAGGTCCGAGGAGGGAATGTCGCGGGTCTCGGTCGTCTGTGCCCCGGGATCGCGGTCGGCGTCGTAGTCCAGGACGCGGTGGGCGGTGGTGCTGGTGCGTGTCTTGCGCAGCGTCTCGGCCTGCGCCTTGCCGCGGCCTTCGGCGACCGACTCGGCGAGGTTGGCGAACAGGACGGTGAGCCAGAGCCAGCCCGCGATCAGCGGGGTGAAGGACGCGGGGACGGGGACGCCGCCGGAATCGGAGGGCCCACCGAGGAAGGGTTCGGCGAGGGCGAGCAGGGTGGTGAACACCGCGCCCACCCACACCAGGAACATGACCGGGTTGTGCCACTGGTCGCGGGGGTGGAGCTTACGCACGGCCCCGGGGAGGGCGGCCAGGAGTTGAGCCGCGCTGAAGCTGCGGGCGCGACCCTTGGCGGCGCTGGAGCGTGCCGGACGCTCAAGGAGAGTGGACATGGCTACTTCAGTCCTTCCGCCAGGGGGCCTAGCGCGAGAACGGGCACATAGGTGAGCGCAGCGACGATGAGGATCGTGCCGATCAACAGGCCAAGGAACATCGGCCGGTGTGTGGGGAGCGTTCCCGACGTGGAGGGGACGGCGTCCTGCTGGGCCAGCGAACCGGCCAGGGCGAGAACGAACACGATGGGCAGGAACCGGCCCAGGAGCATCACGACGCCCAACGCCGTGTTCAGCCACACCGTGTCGGCGTTGAGCCCCGCGAAGGCGGAACCGTTGTTGTGGGCCGCTGACACGAACGCGTACAGCACTTCGGAGAACCCGTGCGGGCCGGGGTTGAGGATCGACACGTGCGTGACGTCCTCCCGGATGCCGGGCAGTGCCAAGGAGGCGCCTACACCCAACAGCACCAGTGCAGGGGTGACCAGGATGATGAGGCTGGCGAGTTTGATCTCGCGGGGCCGAATCTTCTTACCCAGGTATTCGGGGGTACGGCCCACCAGCAGCCCGGCGATGAACACCGCAATGATCGCGATCACGAGGATGCCGTAGAGCCCCGACCCGACCCCGCCGGGCGCGATCTCTCCCAGCATCATGTTCAGCATCGTCATCATGCCGCCCAGTGCGGTGAACGAGTCGTGCATCGCGTTGACCGCACCGGTGGACGTCAGGGTGCCCGTCGCGCCGAACAGCGCAGAGCCGACGACGCCGAAGCGGGTCTCTTTCCCTTCCAGGGCTGCGCCGGCCAGGGAGGGGGCGGTTCCGCTTCCGGCGAGTTCCCAGGCCGTGAGCGCGGTCACGCAGGCCAGGAAGAGGGCGCCCATCACGGCCGCGATCGCGTAGCCCTGCCGGTTGTCCCCGACGATCCGCCCCAACGCCCGCGGGAGCGCGAACGGAATGAGGAGCATGGCGATGATCTCGACGAGATTCGTCCAGGCCGTCGGGTTTTCGAAGGGGTGGGCGGAGTTGGCGGCGAAGAATCCGCCACCGTTGGTGCCGATGAGCTTGATGGCCTCCTGGGACGCCACGGGCCCTCCGGGAAGAAGCGCCGAGCCACCGGCCAGCGTCGTGACCGGGGTGGGCCCGGCCAAGTTTTGAATGACGCCTCCCGCGATCAGCACGAGCGCGACCAGCACGGCCAGGGGCAGCAGGACGCGGATGGTTCCCCGGACGAGGTCGACCCAGAAGTTGCCGATCGTGGTGCAGGACCGGCGGGCGAAGCCCCGCACCAAGGCGATGGCGACGGCCATCCCGACCGCTGCGGACAGAAAGTTCTGCACTCCCAGTCCCGCAGCCTGCACGGTGTAGCCCACCGTCGCCTCAGGCGAGAAGGACTGCCAGTTCGTGTTCGTCACGTAGGAGATCGCGGTGTTGAAGGCCAGCGCCTCTCCGGGCGCCGGGAGCCCCAGGGATCCGGGAAGGAACCCCTGCAGCCGTTGCAGCGCATCAAGGGCGAGCACCGAGACAAGAGAGAAGGCGAGCACTGCGCGCAGGTAGGCCTGCCAGGTCTGCTCGGCCTGCGGGTCCACCCCGATGACCCGGTACAGGACGCGCTCCACGCGTCCGTCGCGGGGGGAGGTGTATACCCATGCGAGGTAGTCGCCCACGACGCGGTACAGCGCCGCGATCACGACGGCCACGCTCAGCACGGCCGCGGCCGCGTACCACCCGGCCATCAAAACTTCTCCGGACGGAGCAAGGCGACCAGCAGGTAAACCAGCGCGGCAATGCCGAGCCCGCCTGCCAGTAACGAGAAGACGATCACAACCCCTCCACCCCTTTGGCGATCGCGCTGATCAGCGCGAAGAGGGCGATGACGCCGACGACGAAGACCACATCGAACACTGCACACTCCCTCAGTGAGGGGCTCGATCACCCCTCGACTTCGCGCTGCGATTCAGCGCACATGGGGATTCAATGTCTTCGGCGGGCCCGGCCTACAGGTTCCTTACGGAACCCATACGGGTTGAGGGGATTCCCTCACGGGTCTTCTACGTCAAGCCCTACCGGGCTGAGGCGACGCTGATCAGAACTCCTCGTAGGTTGCCGGGTCTTGATCCCAGATGCGGCCCGCAGGGCGGTCCAGGGCGGCGATCGCGGCGAGGTCATCCTCATCGAGGGAGATGCCAGCCACTGTGAGGTTCTGCACTTGACGCTGCGGGTCGGCGGACTTGGGCAGTGGGACGGAGCCGATGAGGGTGTGCCAGCGCAGCACCACCTGGGGGACGGTGATCTGGTGCTTGTGGGCGATGCCGGTGAGCACCGGATCCTGGAGGATGTCGGTCGCGCGGCCCAGCGGGCTCCAGGCCTCGGTGATGATTCCGTGCTCGCGGTCAAAGGCGCGCTGGGTCTCCTGCTGGAAGTAGGGGTGCAGTTCGATCTGGTTCACCTCCGGGGTGACGCCGGTCGCCTCCATGAGCGCGGTGAGGTGGTCGGGCAGGAAGTTGCTGACTCCGATGTGACGGACCAGCCCTCGTTCCCGCGCCTCGATCAGCGCCTGCCAGGCCTCGACGTAGAGCCCCACCCCCGGGTTGGGCCAGTGGATCAGGTACAGGTCGAGGTACTCCAGGCCGGTCCGCAGCAGGCTTTCCTCGATCGTCGCGATGGCCTCGTCGTGGGCGTGGTGGCGCCCAGGGAGCTTGGAGGTGATCAGCAGTTCCCCACGAGGCACAGAGGCGGACCGCAGGGCGGCCCCTACGGCTCCCTCGTTCTCATAGTTGAATGCCGAGTCGAACAGGCGGTACCCCGACGCGACGGCTTGACGGATGACGTCGAGTGCGGGCAGCCCGTTGAGCCCGTAGGTGCCAAAACCGATGGCGGGCACCGTGAGGCTGCCTCCGGCAGTCACGGCAGGTGCGCGGTTCATGGTCGTTCCCTTCGTTGCACTGTTCGCCCAGCCTAGGTCGGTGAGCCCGCACCAGGGGGCGAACCTCACACCGACTTGCCGCGGCGCACCTCCCATTCGATCTGTGCCGCATCCAGTCGGCGTAGGGCGGTATCGAGCACGTCGCCATCGACGGCGAGTTCGCTGCGGGCCCGCAGGAGGGCGGCTCGTTGCGCGATCACGATGTCGACCGCGGGTTCACCGGCATGGGCGTCCGCCGCGGCGCGCAGCACCTGAGCGACCTCGTTTCGCTCAGCGGCCTGGTCTTCCCGATCCGGCTCGGCCTGCGGGTCACGGTACAGCCGGGAGGCGAGAGGGCCCACGGTGAGGCCTTGCCCCAGCAAAGAGATCGTCGCAACCGCGAAGGCGATGAAGACCAGAAGGGGACGATGCGGGGTGTCGACGGGCAGCGTCTGAGCCGTGGCGACGGTGACCGCTCCGCGCATGCCCGCCCACACGACAACGAGCCCTTCGCGGCGTCCCAATGGCTGGCGCACGAAGTAGTCCAGGTCCGCCATGGCTCTGCGGACACGACGCCCCAAGAGCGCGATTTCCTTTCCTACCAGTCGTCGGCTCCGTTCCCCGGGGTGTTCCCGTCCGCCTGGACGTTGACCTGCCCCGTCCACCTGGGCTGGGGCGGCGTCGAGGAGGATCCGCGCGATCGCGGCGGGTCAGGATCAACGGTTCGCCCGACTCCTTGGCGACCTCGACCTTGTCGCGGATCCGATCCAATTTCGCCGCGCGCTGCTGATCGCGGCGCACCCGGTACTGCAGTCGCCACAACAGGGGCAGCACGTAGGCGGCGCGCACGCCGAGCGCGATTGCCAAGGCGAGCAGTGAAACGGCCAAGGCGAACCGGACGCCGAAGTCTCCCGCGGCAACGTCGCCGATCACTGAGGGAAGCTGGAGGCCCATCGTCAAGAAGACCAGCCCCTCCAGCACCCGCTGGACGCTCGCCCAGTTCTGTCGATCCGACAACCGGTGCAACGGTGGGAGGCGTCCTGCGCCCCGCAGGCTCGTGACCAGACCGGCGACGACGGCAGCAACGAGCCCGGACGCGTGCAAGGCTTCGGCGGGCACTGAGGCGACGAACGGGACGGTGAAGGACACGATGGTGGCCAGTGCGGGTTCTTCGATGCGTGCGCGCAACCACACTGTCACCACGCCCACGACGCCGCCGATCACGATGGCTACCACTACCGCGTAGGCGAAAGTGCCGATGGCGGCGCCGAGGGAAAACGTCCCTAACGCGGCGGCCACCGCGGTGCGCAACAACACCAGGGCCGTCGCGTCGTTGAGGAGCGCCTCACCCTCCAAGATGACGATCGCGCGCTGCGGGACGCCTGCCTTCTTCACGATCGCTGTCGCTGCGGCGTCGGTGGGGCTGATGATGGCACCCAACGCCGCACCCCAGGCGAACCCCACCCCCGGGATGAGCCAAGCGAACACGAGGCCGAGCACCAGCGCAGTCCCCACGACGAGCGCCACGGATAGCCCCGAAATGGCGGTGAACTCACGTCGCAACCCCATCGGGGGCAGTGAGACGGCCGCTGCGTACAACAGCGGGGGCAGGAGGACCTCCAAGACGAGGTCGGGTTGGACGACGACGTCGGGCACCATCGGAAGCACGCCAATGAGCAGGCCCGCCATCACCAGGAGCAAGGGGTCAGCCACGCCGATGCGGGGGCCGAGCACCCCCGCCGCCGCGACCAGGGCGAACAGGGCCACGCCCCACACCAGCATCTCCAGCACAGGCACCTCCGAAGGAGTCGTCGAGGAGGCAACCGCCCCGCTTCGATCCTGCCCCCCGCGTCAACCCCGAACCAGCCGTGCCCGTGGTAGCTTCGATTCCCCGCGCCTCGGCGTGCCGTCGCGCATCGACCTCACGTCAAGGAGTCCCGCATGGCCACACCGCACATCGCCGCCGAACCTGGTCAGATCGCCCCGCTGGTGATGATGCCGGGAGACCCTCGCCGCGCCGACCGCATCGCCAAGGACTACCTGGCTGACGCCCAGCAGGTGTCGCAGGTGCGCGGCATCACCGTGTGGACGGGCACCTATGAGGGCACGCCGATGAGCGTCATGGGTTCAGGCATGGGCATTCCGTCCATCTCCATCTACGCCACCGAGTTGTACCGCTTCTACGGGGTCCGTCGGATCGTGCGCGTGGGCACCTGCGGTGGCATGGCGTCCAGCGTCAAGGTGGGCGACACGGTGATCGGCACGTGTGCCCACACCAATGCGTCGCTGTCGACGCTGCTGGTCCCCGGTGTCAATCTGTCCTGGGCGGCGTCCTACCCGATGTTGCGCGGCGCCATGGATGCCGCACAGGCCCTCACCGACGCCCCGGTTCACGCGGGCCCGGTCTACTCCTCGGATCTGTTCTACCTGGGGCGCGCCGACATCGTGCAGGGGCTGACGGCCCTCGGCACCTTGGGTGTGGAGATGGAGGCTGCCGGACTGTACGCCGCAGCGGCACAGGAAGGCGCCGAGGCGCTGACCGTGCTCACGGTGAGCGACCATCTGGTCGATGGCAGCAACGACATGACCGCGCAGGAGCGGGAGACGCTGTACGCCACCTCGGTGAAGGTCGGCGCGGCCGCCCTGCTGGCCTGACACGCTGACGCATGAGGGCCCCGGACGCGGTGCGCGTCCGGGGCCCTCATGCGTGCTCTGGGGGTGTTCCTCAGGGCGCCATGATGGCAGACATGGTGGGTCGCAACCCGGCCACCGTGTTGTAGGACATCACCCGCCAACGGTTGGCGACCTCCACCTCGGTCCACGAGCAGTTCCACAACCCGCCCAGCAACTGCGTGCCCTCCATGCCCAGGCCGATGGCCTGGCACAGGCCCGCACGCAGGGCCAAACCGTGCCCGACGACGATCACGGTCTCACCGGCGTACTCGGCGGCGATCCGCTCCAGGGATGTCTTGATCCGCGCCCCAGCCTCCTGCGCGGTTTCCCCGGCCGGGGACCGACGGAAGTCCTCCCCCGAACGCAGCGCCTCGGGATACCAGGGGAACTCGATCGCGACCTGGGCGGGCGTCTTTCCCTCCCAGGTGCCGATGTTGATCTCCCGCAGGAGCGGGTCAGTGAACACCGGCGCGCCCGAGGCGTCCGCGATGATGCGCGCCGTCGTCTGCGCCCGGCTCAGATCTGAGGCGACGATGCGGTCGGGAGAAAACGTCGCCAGGCGCTGTGCGGCTGCCTGTGCCTGCGCCCGGCCCGTGTCGTTGAGAGGGATGTCGGCCTGGCCCTGGAAGATCCCCGAGGCGTTCGCATCGGTCTCCCCGTGACGCACCAAAAGGAGCCGGGTCACGGTGCCCGGCGTGGGCTGCGGGGTCACGCCGTCGCCTCCTGCACCGTCGCCAGCGGGACGGCGGGCGTGTCACGCCACAGCCGTTCCAGCGAGTACAACTGGCGCTCTTCGGGGTGTTGCACGTGGACGACGATGTCGCCGAAGTCGATCAGGACCCAGCGCGCTTCGCGGTCGCCCTCGCGCCGCAGCGCCGTGGCGCCCTCCGCGAACAGGGCTTCCTCGATCGCGTCGACGACGGCGCCGATCAAGCGTTCGTTGCTTCCTGTTGCGATCAAGAAGATGTCGGTCAGCGCGAGACGCTCCGACACATCGAAGGCCACCAGATCGGTGGCCTGTTTGTCTGCCGCGGCCTGAGCCGCGACCTGTGTGAGATGGATGGCTCGCTCACTCGCCGCCATGAGACTCCTTGTCGTGCGGGCCTTTCTCGTAGAGCCCGCGCTTGCTGATGTATTGCACGATACCGTCCGGGACGAGGTACCAGATGGGGAGCCCGCCCGCGGTGCGCCGCCGACAGTCCGTGGAACTGATCGCCATGGCCGGGATCTCCAGCAAGGTCACCTTGTCCGCGGGAAGATGGGAGATGTCCTTGGGCTGAAGGTTCACCCCAGGACGCGACACCCCCACGAAGTGCGCCAAGTCGAACAGTTCATCGACGCCACGCCAGGTAAGGATCTGGCTCAGCGCGTCCGCACCGGTAATGAAGAACAGTTCGGTATCGGGACCGCGCTCGGCGCTCACGTCGCGCAGCGTGTCCACGGTGTAGGTGTCACCGGGACGGTCAATATCGACGCGACTCACCGAAAACCGAGGATTGGACGCCGTCGCGATGACGGTCATGAGGTAGCGGTCCTCGGCCGGGGAGACCTGCTGATCGGCCTTCTGCCACGGCTGCCCGGTCGGGACGAAGACCACCTCGTCAAGATCGAACCGTGCCGCCACCTCGCTCGCGGCCACCAGGTGACCGTGATGGATGGGGTCAAACGTGCCACCCATGACGCCCAAGCGCCAGCTACGCCCGCTCTCGCTCCCGCTGAGGGCCAGGCCCGTCGAGCTCATTCGGAACGCGTGTGCGGACGCCCGGAGCCGAAGCCGACCAGGATCGCCAAAATCACCATGAGGATCACGAACACGGACACGCCGGTGGCCACCGCGGACGCGACGTGGTCTCCGGCAGCCTCGAGCAGAACGGTCATGCGCGGCAGCTTAGCTAACCTGCGCGCCCTCAGGCACGCGTCTGTCCGCGGCCGGTCAGCACGTACTTGGTCGAGGTCATCTCCGGAAGCGCCATCGGCCCGCGCGCGTGGAGCTTCTGCGTCGAGATGCCGATCTCGGCCCCGAAGCCGAACTCCCCGCCGTCGACGAACCGGCTGGACGCGTTGACCAGCACGGCGGCGGCGTCCACCTCGGCGACGAAACGTTCGGCAGAGGCCAGATCTGCGGTGACGATCGTCTCCGAGTGCCCGGTGCTGTGTGCCGCGATGTGCGCCAACGCCTCGTCGAGATCCTTCACCGTGCGAGCGGCCAGGTCGAGGGTCAGGTACTCGGCATCGAACTCGTGCGGACCTGCCGGAACGACCGCAGCGGAGTAGGCCGCGACGTCGGGGGTCCCATGAACCGTCACGCCCGCCTCCGCCAGCGCCTCGAGAGCGCGCGGCAGGAACCGGGAGGCGATATCGGCGTGCACCAGCAGGGTTTCCAGGGCGTTGCACACGCTGGGGCGCTGAACCTTGGCGTTCAGCATGATGGCGAGTGCTATCTCGATGTCGGCCGACGCGTCCACGAAGAGGTGACAGTTGCCGGTGCCGGTCTCGATGACGGGCACGGTGGCACCCTGGACGACCGCGTTGATCAGGCCTGCGCCACCGCGCGGAATGAGGACGTCGACCAGGCCGCGCGCGGTCATCATCTCGCCGGTGACCTCGCGGCCCCCCTCCACCAACTGCACCGCATCCACCGGCAGCCCCGCCTCGGCCACCCCGAGCCGTAGAGCAGCCATGATCGCCTGGTTCGAATGCAGCGCCGAGCTTGAGCCCCGCAACAGTGCCGCGTTGCCCGACTTCACAGCGATCCCGGCGGCGTCGGCCGTCACGTTCGGGCGGGCCTCGTAGATGATGCCGACGACACCGAACGGGACACGGACCTGACGTACCTGCACGCCGTTGGGATTCGTCCACCCGCGGACGACGTCACCGACCGGGTCTGCTAGCCCCGCCAGGTCGACGAGACCGGCCGCCATGGTCTCGATCCGCTCCGGGGTCAGGCGGAGGCGGTCGATGAGCGGCGCGTCGGTACCGGCGGCCTCCGCACGAGCCACATCCTCAGCATTGGCGGCCATGATGGTGGCCGTGTCGGCCAGCACGGCAGCGGCCATGGCGTGCAACGCCGTGTCCTTCTCGGCTCGGGCGGCGGTCGCCAGCACGCGGGCGGCGAGACGCGCGTCGGATGCCTGATCGGTGAAGGTCGTCATGGTCGTTCAGTCTAGGCGTCGGCGGTCGCGCGACGAGCACCTCGGTAGCGCTTGCGCAGGATCAACGCGTCCCGGTGAACCAACTCCCGGTCGAAGCCCTCACCCAGCGCGGCGGCCAACTCGCGGGTGGAATGCCCCAGCATCTCGGGGAGATCCTCGGCACCGTAGTTGACCAGGCCATGCCCGACCAGAGCACCGTCGGGGCCGACAAGCCGCACCGGATCCCCGGCATGGAAGCTCCCCGTAAACGCCGTCACCCCGGCCGGCAGAAGGGACGCCTTGCGTTCCACCACGGCCCGCACCGCGCCCTCATCGAGGGTGAGAACACCCTCCACCTTGGACGCGTAGGCCAACCACAGCATCTTGCGGGACCGACGCCGATCCGAGGCCCGAAACAGGGTGCCGACCGGCTCACCGGCCAAGGCTGCCCGCACCGCCGTGGCTGACGCGAGCACCGTGTTGACACCGGCATGCGTCGCGATCCGGGCCGCCTCCAGCTTCGTGGTCATGCCGCCGGTCCCCACCGCAGAGCCGTGACGGCTGGTGTCGACGTCCAGATCCTCGACCTCGGACACATCCGTGATCTTGCTGGCTCCCGGACGCGAGGGATGGTCGGTGTAGAGCGCATCCACGTCCGACAGCAGGAACAGCACCTCGGCGCCGACGAGATGGGCCACCAGCGCCGCGAGCCGGTCGTTGTCGCCGAAGCGCAACTCGTTGGTGGCGACGGTGTCGTTCTCGTTCACGATCGGCACTGCGCCCAGTTCCAGCAGCCGCATAAAGGTGCGCTGCGCGTTGGCGTAGCTCGCCTGGCGTGTCACGTCCTCCACGGTCATCAGCACCTGCCCGACCGTGAGACCGTGGGCGGCGAACAGCGAGGTGTAGCGGGCCAGCAG
>RRZT011131676.1_pt1 | contig 47461 bp, 42 predicted proteins | sample 2165551 | NCBI WGS metagenome assembly RRZT01 (sample SAMN10456910, study PRJNA506462) | wastewater metagenome | biome: wastewater; feature: sludge; material: wastewater sludge; isolation source: wastewater sludge with Escherichia coli K12::gfp cells carrying plasmid... | place: USA: Moscow, Idaho... | reverse complement strand
TGGACTCCAGCGGGGGCCTCAAAGTTCCCCACGAGTTCCCCAGCTGGGCGAGAGAAAACCCCCTGCCCTAGTGGGAGAGGGTTTCAAGGGTGGGCCTAACTGGACTTGAACCAGTGACCTCTTCCTTATCAGGGAAGCGCTCTAACCGACTGAGCTATAGGCCCGCTTTGGGACGCTGGCCTGGCCAGCACCGACCAGTCACATTAGCGCATCGTGACGCGTGTGCTCAAATCATTTCGCCGACATGACACGATGAGCAGAGCACCTGAACGAGCACCGAGCAGCCAAGGAGGCTGGCATGGCGAAGATCACGATCATTGGCGGCCACGGCAAGGTTGCCCTCCTGACGGCGCCGCTGCTCGCGTCCGCCGGGCACGAGGTGACCTCGGTGATCCGAAACCCCGACCATGCCGACGATGTGACTGCGAGCGGGGCGCGTCCCGTGGTGGCAGACGTCGAGCAGTTGAGCACCGATGCGCTGGCCGAACTGCTCCGTGGCCAGGACGTCGTGATCTGGTCCGCGGGTGCCGGCGGCGGCAACCCGGAACGCACCCGGGCGGTTGATCGGGACGCGGCGATCCGCTCGATGGACGCTGCCGTCTTGGCCGGCGTCCGGCGCTATCTGATGGTCTCCTACTACGGTTCGCGCCCCGACCACGGCGTCCCACCCGACAATCCCTTCGTGCACTATGCCGACGCGAAGGCGACCGCGGACGAGCACCTGCGTGGCTCTGAGCTCGACTGGACGATCCTCGCCCCCGGCGCCCTAACCTTGGGCGAACCGACCGGGGTCATCGATGCCCAAATCGGCTTCGGCCCCCAAGGCGATCGATCTGTCGGCGGCAGCGTTTCCCGAGGCAACGTGGCCCGCGTGATCGCGGCGGTGGTGGACGCCGGCGGTCCCCAGAGCACCACGATCGCCTTCACCGACGGCGCCACCCCGATCTCCATCGTGGTCGGCGTCGGCTGACGCCAACTTCGGACGTACGACGAGTCCCCGGGGACCATCCAGACCCGCGGACGGGACCATCCGCGTGCACGACCAGTCCCCAGGGACCATCCAGACCCGCCACCGGACACACCCGAGCGTCCCCGGAACCGACCCTGAGGCGTCCCCAAACCCCATTGCTCCCTGCCCGGCGCACACGCACTCTGGACGCATGACCAACCATTCCGCCCTCGAAACAACCTCCCAGACCCGCACCGCTTCGGTGCTCGCCCACCTGTCCGGTCCCATTTCGGCGGTCCTGTCGGTGGGATGGCTGTCCATCGTGGGCCCCCTGATCGTTTGGCTCCTCTACCGCGACCGCTCCTCATTCGTCCGCACCCAGGCTGCCGGGGCCTTCAACTTCCAGCTGACGATGTGGCTGGCAGCCGTTGTCGGCGGCCTGATGCTGGTGACGGTGATCCTGATCCCCCTCGGCATCGTGCTCATGATCGTCGCCGTCCTCGGATCGGTCGTGCTGGGCGTCATCGGCGCACTCAAGGCGGCCAATGGTCAGCCCTACTCCTACCCATGGAAGCTCAACGTCCTGCACTGACCCCCTACAACCTCCTGCGCGGCCGGTCCCCACCCACGGGTGCCGGCCGCGACGCATGTCCGCGTAGGCTCGACCCGGACCCACCCGACCAGGAAGAAGGAGACATCACGATGGCTGGAGATTCGATCACCCGGGCTGATTCGGACGAGGTCATGCTGGCCGTCCTGATCGACGCGGACAACGCCCGGGCTCAGTACCTGGAGAACCTACTGGCCGAGATCGCCAAGTACGGCAAGGCCAGCGTCCGCCGCGCCTACGGTGACTGGACGTCGAACCAGCTCAACTCGTGGAAGCAGGAATTGCTGCAGCATTCCGTCCAGCCGATCCAGCAGTTCAGCTACACCGTCGGCAAGAACGCCACCGACAGCGCGCTGATCATCGACGCCATGGACCTGCTGCACGCCGGCAATGTGGACGGCTTCTGCCTGGTCTCCAGCGACTCCGACTTCACCCGGCTGGCCAGCCGCATCCGCGAGGACGGACTGGTGGTCTACGGCTTCGGGGAACGCAAGACGCCCAAGCCGTTCGTCGCAGCCTGCGACACCTTCATCTATGTCGAGAACCTGACCGAGGCCCACACCGAGGAACCGGCCAGCACCGAACCGGCCCTGACGCGCGACGTCGAGCTTGATCGGCTGCTCTCGTCCGCCGTCGACACCGCCGCCGGCGATGACGGTTGGGCCAACCTGGGGGCGGTCGGCAGCAACCTGTCGCGGCTCGCGTCCGACTTCGACTCTCGGTCGTGGGGGTACAAGAAGCTCAAGGACCTGATGGAGGCGCACCCCAGCTACCAAGTCGCGTCCCGTTCGACCGGCGACGGCAAGACCCCGAACACCTATGTGCGGCGCACCAAGACCAGCCGCGCCCCCCGCGGCTGATCAGTCTTCGGCAAGCGTTACCTCAAGGCCGCCGAGCACCGAGCTGGACAGGTTGTAGAGGAACGCGCCGAGCGTGGCCAGCGCGGTCAACAGGATCACATTGATGCCAGAGACGATCGCGGTGAAGCCCAGCACCCGCCAACGGTCGATGAAGGCGCTCACCTGCACGGTGCCGGAGCCGTCCGGGTTGCCGAGCAGCGCGTTCAGGGTGTCTTGCAGGGTCTGCAGGGCGCCCGACGCCTCGATCACCGACCACAGCAAGGCGACCGCCACGAAGAGGACGATGCCCACCGCGATGGAGAACATCAGCGAGACCTTCATCACCGACCACGGATCGAGTCGCGCGACGCGCAGTCTGGCCTTCCGGGCCGGACGCACGGTTCCGCCGGCCGTGCGCACCCGCCCGGTGCGTGGCCTGGTCGGCACCGCACCAGCGGCGGGCTTCGCAGCCGCCGGAGCCGCGGCCGCGGTCACGGTAGCCGTCGCTTCAGCGACCGGTTCCTTCACGACCGGGTTCACCGCGGTCGGGGCGTCCTCTTGCCTGACCTCGGTCTGCAGGCGACCCTCCGGGTCGCCACCGGACGGGGTCGTCGGCACCGAAACCGTCTCGCGGTCGTCACTCATCGGTTGCCTCTCGCTCGGCACTCACGTCTTGCCCAACAGTAGCGCCGTCGTCGTCGGACGCCACCTCTGACTCCGCCGCAGCGATCGATTCGGTGCCGGCCTCTTCGGCGTTCTCGTCCTCCTCGGGCTCCGGGTTCACCGTCACCGCGACCACCTGGTCGTCCCCCTTGATGCCGACGAACTTGACGCCCATCGTGTCGCGTCCGGTCGGTGAGACGTCGGCCACCGCGCTACGGATCACCTGACCTGAGGCCTTGAAGGAGATCACCTCGTCCTCCTCCGAAACCACCAACGCCGCGACCAGGCCGCCGCGCTCGTCGCTCAGGCGCATCGCGCGCACCCCAAGCCCCCCACGGTTCTGTCGACGGAACTCCGAGACCGGGGTGCGCTTGGCATAGCCCTCATCGGTCACGCTGAACAGGAAGCGGGAGTCCTCGTCGGCTTCGGCCGGGATCACCGCCATGCTCAACAGTTCGTCATCACCGCGGAATCGCATCCCAGTGACACCCGAGGTGGTGCGTCCCATCGGACGCACCTGCTCGTCGTCGACCGGGAACCGGACCCCTTGGCCCTTGCGGCTGACCAGCAGCACATCGTCGTCGGCGTTGACCAGTTCGGCGCCGATCAACTCGTCCTCGGCGTCGCGGAAATTGACTGCGATCAGCCCGGCCTGGCGCGGCGAGTCATAGGACGACAAGGCGGTCTTCTTCACCAACCCCTTGCGAGTCGCCAGCACCAGGTACTCGGCGTCGTCATAGCTGCGCAGCACGATGCCCTGGGCGATGTGCTCGTCAGGCAGGAAGCTGAGCAGGCCGGCGACGTGGCCACCCTTGGCGTCCCGGCCACCCTCGGGCAGATGCCAGGCCTTGATGCGGTAGGCGCGGCCCATGTTGGTGAACAAGACCAGCCAGTCGTGGCTGCGGGCGGTGAAGACCCCCTCTACCTGGTCTTCCGCACGCAACGAGGCACCCCGGACGCCCCGACCACCGCGCTTTTGGACGCGGTACTGGTCGATGCGGGTGCGTTTGATGTAGCCGCCGCGAGTGAGCGTGATGACGCAGTCCTCGTCGGGGATGAGGTCTTCGTCGCTCATGTCGCCGTCGGCCGAGATGATCTGAGTGCGACGCTCGTCACCGAACTTGTCGACGATCTCCTGCAACTCGGTCGACACGATCTCGCGCTGGCGTGCTTCGTTGGCCAAGATGTTGAGCAGGTCGGCGATGGTGCGCTCCAGCTCGGCCAGCCGATCGATGATCTTCTGCCGCTCCAGCGCGGCCAGCCGGCGCAGCTGCATGTCGAGGATGGCCTGGGCCTGCACCTCGTCGATGTCCAGCAACTCCTGCAGTCCCAGGTTCGCGGCTTCCGAGTTCGGCGAACGTCGGATGAGCGCTATCACCTCATCGAGGGCGTCTAGCGCCTTGACTAGACCCCGATATATATGGGCAGCCTTCTCGGCTTCGTCCAGCCGGTACTGCGTCCGCCGGCGGATGACCTCGAGCTGGTGATCGACCCAGTACTTGATGAATTGGTCGAGCCGCAGGGTTCGCGGTACCTCGTCGACCAGCGCCAGCATGTTGCAGCTGAAGTTGTCCTGCAGCTGGGTGTGCTTGAACAGGTTGTTCATCACCACGCGCGGCTGGGCGTCCCGCTTGAGGACGATGACCAGCCGCTGCCCGGTACGGGCCGAGGTGTCGTCGCGGATGTCGGCGATGCCGGTCAACCGCCCGGCGTTGACCAAGTCGGCGATCCGCTGGGCGAGGTTGTCAGGGTTGCACATGTACGGCAACTCGGTGACCACCAAAGTGGTGCGCCCGCGGGCGTCCTCCTCAATGTTGATCACCGCACGCATGGTCACCGAACCACGCCCGGTGCGCTGTGCGTCCTCAATGCCCTGGCGTCCGACGATCAGCGCGCCGGTCGGGAAGTCGGGGCCCTTCACCCGGGCCATCGCCGCCTCGAGCAGCTCCTCCGGCGTGGCGTCCGGGTTGGCCAACGCCCACTGCACGGCATCGTTGACCTCGCGCAGGTTGTGGGTCGGGATGTTGGTGGCCATCCCGACCGCAATCCCGGAGGAACCGTTGACCAGCAGGTTCGGGAAGCGGGCGGGCAATACCGACGGCTCCTTCTCGCGTCCGTCGTAGTTGTCCTGGAAATCGACGGTGTTCTCGTTGATGTCACGGACCATCTCCATGGCCAGCGGTGCCATCTTGCACTCGGTGTACCGCATCGCTGCGGCCGGGTCGTTACCGGGGGAACCGAAGTTGCCCTGCCCGCTCACCAGCGGCGCACGCATCACCCAGGGCTGGGCCAGCCGGACGAGGGTGTCGTAGATCGCCGAGTCACCATGCGGGTGGTAAAGACCCATCACCTCGCCGACCACGCGGGAGCATTTGTTCCAGCCGCGGTCGGGCCGGTAGCCGCCGTCGTACATCGCGTAGATGACCCGCCGATGCACCGGTTTGAGGCCATCGCGGACATCGGGCAGCGCACGCCCCACGATCACGCTCATCGCGTATTCGAGGTAAGAGCTCTGCACCTCGGTCTGCAGGTCGATCTGCTCGATGATGCCCTTGCGCGGCTCGCTGATGGCCTCGACGGTCTGCTCGGCGGCTTCCTCGGCGCTCACCGGGTTGCCGCCGGGACGGCCGGTCTGGTCGCCGCCCAGGATGTCGTCGTCCGGGTCGCGGGGACCCTGCGGGGTGTCAGTCATCTACTCATTCCTTCTGGATGCGCGGCTGGAATCGTCGTCCGGGTCAGATGTCCAGGAATCGGACGTCCTTGGCATTGCGCTGGATGAAGTGGCGGCGCTCCTCGACGTCCTCGCCCATCAGGATCGAGAACATCTGGTCGGCACGGGCGGCGTCGTCGAGGGTCACCTGCAGCAGAATCCGGCCTTCTGGGTCCATGGTCGTCTCCCAAAGGTCCTGGGCATCCATCTCGCCAAGACCCTTGTAGCGCTGGATCGGGTTCACGTTGGGCAGTTTCTTGCCGGCCATCCGGCCGGCGTCGCGCAGTGCGTCGCGTTCGATGTCGTTGTAGGCGAGTTCGTGCGGCGCATTCGTCCAACGCAGCCGGTACAGCGGAGGCTGAGCCAGGTAGACGTAGCCCTGGTCGATCAGCGGCTTCATGAAGCGGAACAACAGCGTCAACAGCAGCGTCCGGATGTGGCTGCCGTCGACGTCGGCGTCTGCCATCAGGACGATCTTGTGGTAGCGCAGCTTGTTGATGTCGAAGTCGTCGTGCACGCCGGTGCCGAGCGCGCTGATGATCGCCTCGACCTCCTTGTTCGCCCAGATGCGGTCGATGCGGGCCTTCTCGACGTTCAGGATCTTGCCGCGCAACGGCAGGATCGCCTGGATCCGCGGATTGCGCCCACCCTTGGCCGAACCGCCTGCCGAGTCACCCTCGACGATGAAGACCTCGCACTCTTCGGGGTTGGTGGACGAGCAGTCGGCCAGCTTGCCGGGCAGCCCGCCGCCCCCAAGCAGCCCCTTGCGGTTGCGGGCCGCCTCACGGGCCTTGCGGGCGGCGATCCGGGCGGACGCCGCCGAAATTGCCTTGCGGACGATCTCTTTGCCCTCGGCCGGGTTGCGTTCCATCCAGTCACCCAGCCGGTCGTAGACGACCTTCTGCACAAAGCCGCGGGCCTCGGTGTTGCCCAGCTTCGTCTTGGTCTGGCCCTCGAACTGCGGCTCGGAGATCTTGATGGACAAGATCGCGGTGAGGCCCTCCCGGATGTCCTCGTTGCCGACCCGGTCTTCTTTCTTGCGGATCAACCCCCAGGCCTCGCCCCACTTGTTGACGGTCAGCGTCAGCGCCGCCCGCAGGCCCTCTTCATGGGTGCCGCCCTCATGAGTGTTGATGGTGTTGGCGAAGGTGTGCAGTGACGACCCGTAGCCGGTGTTCCACTGCATGGCGAGTTCGAGGCCCATGCCGAGTTCGCTGGAGTGGGCCTCCACGTCGATGATGTTGGTCAGTGGCTCCCGGTTTCCGGTCAGGTAGCGCACGAAGTCGACCAGGCCGTTCGCGAAGAGGAACTCATCGCCGATGTGGGTGCCCTCCTCGTCGACGTGGTCCTTGCGCAGATCGACGATCTCGATTCGCAAGCCCTTGCTGAGGAAGGCCATCTCACGGAAACGGGTGGCCAGCGTCTCGTAATTGAAGTTCGTGGTCTCGAAGATGTCGGAGCTGGGGAAGAACGTGATCGTCGTGCCGGTCTCGTCGGTCTCCTCCAACTGCTCCACCGGGCCATCCGGCACACCCAGGAAGAAGCCCTGACGCCAATGGTGGCCATCACGACGCACATCGGCGATCATCCGGGCGCTCAGCGCGTTGACCACCGAGCTCCCCACCCCGTGCAGGCCGCCGGACACCTTGTAACCGCCGGCACCGAACTTGCCGCCGGCGTGCAAGACCGTCAGCACCAGCGTCAACGACGAGACACCTTCGGTCGGGTGGATGGCCACCGGGATACCGCGGCCGTTGTCGATGACCCGGCAGCCGCCGCCGTCGATCAGTTCGATCTTGATGTGGTCGCAGTAGCCGGCCAACGCCTCGTCCACCGAGTTGTCGACGATCTCATAGACCAGATGGTGCAAGCCGCGCTCACCGGTGGAGCCGATGTACATGCCGGGACGCTTACGAACCGCCTCCAGCCCCTCGAGTACCTGGATCTGCGACGCCCCGTACTCGCCCTCGGCGTGCAAGTCGGCAGCAGAGTCCTCGAAGTGGATGTCTTGATCGGGCTCGCCAGCGCCTTCGGGGGCGTTGTCCACCGGATCATCGGAAGCGTTCGTCTCGCCCGACCGCATTGCCAGATCACTCACCGGCAGCAGCTCCTTCGTCGCTCGGAACCGCCTGGCCGGCGGTGGGCCCTTGCCCCATGGGTCGTGAGCCGACCCGTCCCAAGTGCAAAATCCTACCATTGTGGGGCCCGACAGCCCAGCCGCTGCCCCCTCGGTGGACGAGGAATGCCGCTTCCCCGCCGATCTCGGCCGATTCAACGCGTCAGGAGGCGTCCAAGTTGGTCCCCCACCGGGGCACCTGTCCACCGAGGTCGGACGGGCAGCCCCCGCGTGGACGAACCGTCCCCACGGACCATCCAGACCCACAGACCAACCCCACCGCGTGGACGAACCGTCCCCACCGACCATCCAGACCCACAAACCAACCCCGCCGCAGGCTAACCGTAGGTGTCGCGGGGCCCTCGACCGTCCCGAACCGACCTGATGCCGTGCTTCCAGCTGGGTGCCGCCGGCCCGCGCACCTCGATACGGACGACCGAGCCCTCACCGAGTTCGGCATTCAGCTTGGCCACAATCTGGGGCGCGAGCTGGCGCAGCACGGTTGCCCAGGTGGTCGACTCGGCGCGCACCAGCAGGACCTGGTCGTTGAATCCGGCCGGTTCGCAGTGCTGGGCGTTCACCGGGCCGACGATCTGCGGCCAACGCTGCAACAGTCGGCGCAGCCCGAGCTGGGTCTGCCAGCCGCGGCGTCCGACGTACTTGCCCAGCGCACTGCCCAACAGTTGGGGGTCGCGGTCATCCGGGCCGGCACCGGAGCGCTGCTCCTCGAACTCAGAATGCGACTTGCGACGCCGGGGTGTCACTCCGCGTGGGGGTGGCAGGATGCCCGCGACATCATGGGCAATCCTGGTGGCCACCTCGACGCCGAGCGGGTCGTGGTCGTCGGCGACAATCGGGTCGGGGAAGACCAGGGCGTCGTCCTGCTCGCCGGTACCCGGTTGGCCATCGGCGGCTGGCGGCCGGAACTCCTCGTCAGGACGCCGGAACTCGTCAGGACGCCCGAACATCGGCCTGCTCCGGTCGGGTTGCGGGCCCCGCAGATGGGGTGATGCGACCGGCCTGCACCTCGAAGCGGGCCCCCGACAGCTGTTCCGGGACGTCGGAGGCGACCGCGGCGGTGACCAGCACCTGTTCGGCCTGCCGAGCAGCCAGCGCCAAACGTTCGCGCCGGGTGGCGTCCAGTTCGGAGAAGACATCGTCCAGAATCAACACCGCCTCGATACCGTCGGCGCGCAGCAGGTCGAACGCACCGAGTCGCAGCGCCAAAGCCAGCGACCACGATTCGCCGTGGCTGGCATAGCCGCGAGCCGGCAGCTCGCCGATCGACAACATCAAATCATCACGGTGTGGCCCGACCAAGGTCAGACCTCGAGCCAACTCCTCGCGGCGACGCTCCGCCAAGGAAGCTGCGAAGGTGGACGCCAATTCTGCCGGGTCGTCCGGCAGTTCGAAGCCGCAACGGTACGACACGTCGATCTGATTGTTGACCGGCGCGATCGCGGCGTAGGACGCCGCCGCCGGGGCCCGCAGTTCAGCGAGCGTATCGAGGCGCGCAGCCAACAATTCGCTGCCGAGGGTGACAAGTTGAGCGTCCCAGATCTCGATGGTGAACTCGGCCTCGGCGTCCGGACGCGTGCCCAGCAGCGACTTCAGCAACGCGTTACGCTGCCGAACCACCTTGTCGTAGTCCTGCTTCACGCCGAGCATCCGTGGCCAGCGACTGATCACCAGGTCGTCGAGGAAGCCGCGCCGAGCCGCCGGGTCGCCCTTGACGACCGTGAGGTCCTCTGGTGAGAAGACGACAGTGCGCAACGCCCCCAGCAGATCGTGGGTGCGCGGCAGCGCGGCCCGGTTGATACGGGCACGATTGGCGCGACCCGGATTGATCTCAAGTTCCAGCAACAGCCGACGCGAATCGTCGCGGCCGGCCAGCACCTCGGCGCGGATCACGGCCTGCTCGGTGCCGAACTGCACCAGCGGCGCATCGGTACTGACTCGGTGCGAACCAAGTCGCGACAGGTACTCGACCGCTTCCACCAGGTTGGTCTTGCCCTGACCGTTGGCACCCTGGAAGATCGTCACCCCCGGTGCCAGGCGGACATCGGCCTCGGCATAGTTGCGGAACTGGTGCAGTTCCAACCGGGCGACGAACATGGCTTTCAGCCTACCGGCGAACCCACTGCCGAAGCCGTGGCGTCAGCCGGGCAGCCGCATCAGCATGATGACGTGCTTGTAGTCGTCCTTCGGGTCGCCGTCGATCTCGTCCAGCCCCTGCACCAGGCAGGGTTTACCCGGCGCGGTGAACGAGAAGTGCACGTACGGAGTGTCGACGGCCGTCAGCGCGTCGGAAAGGTAGTGCGGGTTGAAACCGGCAGCAGTGATCGCGAGCTCGCCGCCGGCCACGTTCTCGACCTGCGCGGAGACCGCCTCGGAAGCCTGCGCCTGGTCACCCGAGGCGGCCTCAAGGGCGATCTGTTCGTCCGAGATGAGCATCCGCAGCGGACTGTTGCGCTCGGCGACCAGCGAGACGCGCTTGACCGAAGCCATGATCTCATCGGTCTTGCAGCGCACCGCCACGTTCGGCCTGATGTCCATCAGGTGCCGCACCTTCGGGAACTCGCCGCCCAACAGTCGGGTGGTGAGCTGGCGAGTGGTGCCGGCACCGGCCCCCTCGAGACCGATGAGCCCCTCGCCAATGCCGGTGTTCGACAATGCCAGAGTGACCGTTTCGCCTCCGGCCATCGACCGGGCGGCCTCACTCAGCACCCGTGCCGGCACCAATGCAGCACCCTCGGCGCCGCTGCTGGCTGGACGCCACGCCAGTTCCTTCAGCGCCATCCGGTAACGGTCCGTGGCGAGCAACGACAGGTTGTCGCCATTGATCTCCAGACGCACGCCGGTGAAGACGGGCAAGAGTTCGTCGCGCCCGGCCGCCACCACAACCTGGGCGATCGCATGAGCCAGGACGTCGCTGGCGACCTCACCGGTGGCGGTTGGCATCTCGGGCAGCGTCGGGTAGTCAGAGACCGGGAGCATCTGCAGGGTGAACCGGGCCGGCCCGCAGACCAGTTCGGCGCGAATGGCGTCGCTGCTGAAGTCAACCGGACGGTTCGGCAGACTCTTGGCGATGTCGGCGAGCAGGCGCCCGGAGACCAGCGCCTCACCTTCATCCATGACGTCGGCCGCCACCTGTACCCGTGCGCTGGTCTCGTAGTCGAAACTGCTCATCGAGACACCGTTGACATCCGCCTTGATCATCAGGCCGGCAAGGATGGGGACGCTGGGCCGACTTGGCAGGCTGCGAGCCGCCCAGGCAACAGCCTCGGCCATCACATCGCGTTCAAGACGAATCTTCACGGTGTCATCCTTCACATCATCGATCGCGGGCTACGCGCTTCAGTGCAGGTGGGCGCCGCTGCGACCTTGCACCGCCCAGCGCGCCGGGAGGCCATGACCTGTGCGCATCATATCCGCCTCGAACCGTGCGCCGGTCACTGGAGAGCGATGGCGTCCAGGATTGGCAGGTAGGTCATCCTATTGGCGGTGTTGGCCCTCAGGCGTGCGGCGGTCCTCAGGTTACTTCTAGGTGTTCTTGTTGTATCTCTATTCAGCAGTAGTAGTCACTGCGGTGGAATCTGTGGAGGGCTGGCATCCATCGAAGTGAACCGCTCGAAGAGGCTGTGGACGAAGGCCTCGGGTTGTCAACAGAGCCGCTTTCGGCTGTGCATCTTGACCGACGATGTGCACGCCGGCCCACATTCCTTCCGCAGCGCGCCCGAACCTGTCCACAGATTCTGGAGGCATTCCACAGGGGCTATGGAAAACCTGCGACGCGGCGAATGGGGGTCGAGGAAGGCGTATCCACAACGGAAGAGGGTTGTCCACATCACCTGTGGACAACCCTCGAGCCGGCACGAAGGCGGAGCCTCAAGCAGGGGACTTCTTGATTCGGTTGGTGAGTTCGGTCACCTGGTTGTAGACGCTGCGGCGCTCCCGCATCAGCTGACGGATCTTGCGTTCGGCATGCATCACCGTGGTGTGGTCCTTGCCGCCGAACTCCTGACCGATCTTGGGCAACGAGAGGTCGGTGAGCTCTCGGCACAAGTACATGGCGATCTGTCTTGCCGTCACCAAGGTCTGAGTGCGCGAGGTCCCTTTGAGATCGTCGGTTGCGATCCCGAAATAGTTCGCGGTCTCGTCGATGATCGTCAAAGCGCTGACCTGGGCGTCCGCCCCAACGGGGATCAGGTCACGCAAGACCACCTCGGCCAGGTTCAGGTCGACTTCCTGGCGGTTGAGGGACGCGAAGGCGGTGACCCGGATCAGGGCACCTTCCAGTTCGCGGATGTTGGTCTGAATGCGGGACGCGATGAACTCCAAGACCTCCGGCGGAACCAGCAGTTGCTCGGAGATGGCCTTGCGCTTCAGGATCGCCTGCCGGGTCTCCAGGTCGGGCGGCTGCACGTCGGTGATCAGGCCCCACTCGAAACGGCTGCGCAACCGGGGTTCCAAGGCCTCCAGTGCTTTCGGGGGCCGGTCCGAGGTCATCACAATCTGCTTTTGAGCGTTGTGCAGCGTGTTGAAGGTGTGAAAGAACTCCTCCTGCGTCTGGATCTTCGACTCCAGAAACTGGATGTCGTCGATCAGCAGCACGTCCACGTCGCGATAGCTGCGCCGGAAGGCAACCGTGCGGTTCTCGGAGATCGCGTTGATGAAGTCGTTGGTCAGTTCCTCGGTGCTGACGTACTTCACCTGGGCATTGTGGAAGTACTCGCTCACGTAATGCCCGATGGCATGCAAGAGATGCGTCTTTCCCAGCCCCGAATCGCCGTAGATCATCAGGGGGTTGTACGCCTTGCCGGGGTTCTCGGCGACGGCGGCCGCTGCGGCGTTCGCGAAGCGATTCGAACTGCCGATGACGAAATTGTCGAAGGTGTACTTCGGATTCAGCCGCAGCCCGTCGGCACGGTTACCGCCGACGAAAGTCGGCGCGTCGACGCCAGCCCGGGCCAGCAGATGGGTCTGGGCGGGGATCACCACCGGGGCATCGCTGCGGCGGACCAACTCGTTGGGCTCAAGCTCTTCCACAACGGCCGGGTCGGGGACGCCCAGATCGAGTTCAAGGTCGGGCTGCACGGTGATCACCAATTGCATGGATCGATTGAAGGCGTCCGACAACGCATCTTCGATCTCGCTGCGCTGGTGGGCCTCGATCCGGCTGCGAGCGTAGTCGCTGGGCACCGCGATGAGCACGATCGACTCGTGCACGGTCATCGGTTGGGACGACTTCAACCAAGCCCGGGACGTGGCGTCGGCCTTGGACAGCACTTGTTGCCAAGCATTCGCAAGTGCGTCAGAGGCCATCTCGTCCGCCTGGTCCGGCACCTCACCAACTCACTTTCCTTGCCCCTTCCCCGATGAAGCGCGGCTACGCGCTCCGAAGGGGTGCTATCCACCCTGCACCTTACTTATCCACAGCGCCGTCCACAGCGGAGGTGGCAAAGCATTGCTCGGCCGACTGAACTGGGCCTGCGGATAGACGAGTTGCTGCGCCATGACGCTAGCGATTCCGGTTAGGACACGCAAGCGAGCACGGACCGATCCGCGTCCTTCTCGGCGTGTCGACTGGACGCCGCCTCCATTTCAGGTCTCGAAGTGCTTTTGCCGAAGAATGGGCCAGTGGCGTAACATTGGTGAGCCGTTGCCAGTACGAACATCGATGCAGGCCACTCGGCCGCGCGGTGGTCGGCAACAACCACGATCTGCTTCGACCGAAGCAAGCACAACACGAACGACGGAGACTTCCCTTGAGCAAGCGTACGTTCCAGCCGAGCAACCGCCGGCGCTCCCGCACCCACGGTTTCCGCGCGCGCATGAACACCCGCGCCGGCCGCGCAATCCTTTCTGCACGCCGCCGCAAAGGCCGTTCCGAGCTATCGGCCTGACAAGTGCTGCCCGCTCCGTTCCGGATGCGTTCGTCGAGACAGTTCGATGCGACGGTCCGGGACGGTGTTCGCGCTGGGCGTCCGACCGTGGTGGTGCACGCCAGCCGCGGGGCGTCGGCCGAATCGGATACCGGGCAGGTGCGAGTAGGTTTCGTGGTCTCCAAGAAGGTTGGCAACGCGGTCGTCCGCAATCGCATCAGACGCCGATTGCGGCACTTGGTGTCCGCCCAGCTGGGCGACACTCCCGCTGGAGTTTCGGTGGTCGTTCGAGCCCTGCCCGCGGCAGCGGCGTCCGACCCTCACCAACTGGCGCAAGACCTGACCCAGGCCTGGCGCACCAGCATGCGCCGATTGCAGGTGGCACGTTGAAGTACCTCCTGATCGGTTTCGTGCTGGCGTGGCGACGCCTCATCTCGCCGTTGTATGGCGATGTCTGCAAGTACTACCCCAGCTGCTCTGCTTACGGCTTGGACGCGCTGCGCGTCCACGGCGCACTACGGGGCTCGTGGCTGATAGTGCGGCGACTGGGTCGCTGCCACCCCTGGGCTCAAGGTGGGTTCGACCCGGTGCCCGGTTCTCAGTTCGAGGCCGAGATGGCCCGACACCCCGAGCGTTTCGGGGCCCCTGATTCATCCAGCGGTCGGTCGTCCCCGACCGGACAGCTCAACAGTGAGGTGACGACCTGATGCACCTGGATCCCATGGTCATCTTGAATATTTGGAGCGAACTCGGGAAGATCGGCAGCGCTATCATGCAGCCGCTCTACTGGGCGGTCTCAGGAATCATCGTGCTCTGGCACAAGCTGTGGTCGCCGTTGTTCGGGGCTGACTCCGGGCTGACCTGGACGCTGTCGATCATCGGGTTGACGGTGGTCGTCCGCGGCTTGATGATGCCGCTGTACGCCAAGCAGCTGAACTCCTCGCGGGCCATGCAGGCCCTGCAACCCAAGATTCAGGAGTTGCAGGCCAAGCACGGCGCCGACCGTGAGCGTCTGGGCCAAGAGACCATGAAGCTGTACCAGGAAGAGGGCGTCAGCCCGACGGCCAGCTGTGTGCCTTTGTTGATTCAATTGCCGATCTTCTGGGGGCTGTTCAACGTGCTGAACGGCGCTGCGCGCGGTGTCGCCCGTGGCAAGTTCTTCTTGGACAACCCGCACCTGGTCGATTCGCTGAGCAACGCCACCCTCTTCGGCGCCAGACTTTCGGGCACCTTCCTGCCGATCGTCGGTGGGTTCGGCGCCACCCAGGTGCTGACGTTGATTCTGGTCATTGCGATGACGCTGCTGTTGTTCTTCCAGCAGCTGCACATGATGCGCCGCAACATGCCGCCCTCGGCGTTCGAGGGCCCGATGGGCCAGCAGCAGAAGATGATGCTGTACCTGATGCCGGCGATGTACATTTTCATGGGCCCGAACATCCCGGTCGGCGTCCTCATCTACTGGATGATCAGCAACCTATGGACGTTGGCTCAGCAGTACATCATCATCCGCAATTACCCCACCCCCGGCACTCCTGCCTACATCGAGTGGGAGGAGCGGATGGTTGCCAAGGGCAAGGATCCCAAGGCCATCGAGCGGCAGCGTGCCGACAAGGCGCGCAAGCGTCCTCGCAGCGGTGGGTCGAAGGCTGACGGCGCGGCCGGTGCGGGCGATCCGAAGGTCACCAGACAGGGTGTGAACCGGGATACCGTCCGCCACGATGATGGCGCGAAGCAGGTTGTCGAGCGACAGCAGGTGCAGCGCAGCACCCGAGCCACCCGCAAGAAGAAGAGCTGAGCTCTGATTCCCGCCCGAATCACCGGACGCGTTCCCGCGTCCAACCAGGAGAAAACATGGATACCGAAGAAACCGCCTTCGAACCCGGCCCCAACGCCGGGGACGAGACCCAGAACGCCGTGGACCCGCTCGACAAGGAGGGCGACATCGCGGCCGATTATCTGGAGGAGTTACTGGAGATCGCGGACCTCGACGGCGACATCGACATCTACACCGAGCAGGATCGTGCCCATGTTTCGATCGTGACCGACAGCGAGGTGCTGGTCGGACGAAGCGGTGAGGTGCTGGACGCGCTTCAGGAGCTGGCACGGTTGGCCGTAATGACCGAGACCGGCAAGCGCAGCCGATTGATGCTGGACGTCGCCGGCTTCCGCGAAAGGCGCCGCACTGAACTGCAGGGTTTGGCGACCGAGGCGATTGTCGAGGTTCAGCAGAGCGGTGAGCCGGTCCGACTGAGTCCGATGAACCCCTTCGAGCGCAAGATCGTGCACGATGTGGTGGCTGGCGCCGGCTTGTTCAGTGAGTCGGAGGGTATTGAACCGAACCGCCGAGTGGTCATTCGCACGGCCGAATGAAGGTGCACCCGGCCGCCGCCTTGGTCTTCGGGGATCAGCTAGAGACGATTTCACGCTATATCGACATATTGACAAGTCGAGGAATCGACTGGGGTCTCCTGGGGCCACGGGAGGCGGAGCGGATCTGGGAGAGGCACATCCTCAACTGTGCTGCTCTCGCCTCGCTGCCGATGATCGGTGCGCGGGTGGCAGATGTGGGCAGTGGGGCCGGCCTGCCTGGCATCCCGTTGGCCATTGCACGTCCTGACCTGTCAGTGGTCCTCATGGAACCGTTGCTACGCAGGAGCTCTTTCCTGTCGGAGGCGGTCGAGGAGCTGGGTCTGGGCGACCGGGTCTCGGTGGCACGGGCACGGGCGGAAGATGTCGAGGACGACTTCGATGTGGTGACCGCTCGGGCGGTCGCCCCGCTTGGCAAGTTGATCGGATGGACCAGGCCGCTGTTCGGGTCGTCCGGTGAGCTCTTGGCGATGAAGGGGTCGTCGGCACAAGCCGAGGTTGCGGACGCGGCCCAGGTGCTGCGTAAGGGCAGCCTGTCGGCGGAGGTGCTGGAGGTACGAGCCGCCACCGGCTTGGACGCCACCTTCGTCGTTCGAGTACGCGGAGTTGGCGTTTCACGTGAAACGCACGGCGGTCACTGAACTGTCGTCCTGATCGAGTAACCTCAAATCTCGGTGGGTTGGACGCGGGTTCCGCGTCGAAAGGGGAAAGCAACGATGGCCGCTGCGAGGACTCTGCAGTCCGTTTCACGTGAAACGGCGGATGTCTTGGGGGCCCGATTGCCTCACCCGCAACAGACGCGCACGATCGTGGTGGCCAACCAGAAGGGCGGGGTCGGCAAGACGACCACCGCGGTCAACATCGCTTCCGCACTGGCTCGCGGCGGGCTGCGCGTGCTGCTGATGGATATGGACCCGCAAGGCAACGCGTCGACCGCGCTGGGTGTTGAGCACCGGAGCGGGGTCAAGGGCACCTACGAGGTGCTTCTGCAGCAGACGCCCATCGCTGAGGTGGCGCAGGCCTCACCGGAATCGGAGGGTCTGTTCGTCGTGCCGGCAACCATCGATCTGGCCGCAGCCGAGATCGAACTCGTCCCACAGGTGGCGCGCGAGCAGCGGTTGAAGAAGTCGGTCCTCAGACACCTGGCCGACCATGAAGTCGACTATGTGATCTTCGACTGTCCACCCTCCCTCGGTCTGCTGACGCTCAACGCTTTGGTCGCAGCGTCCGAGATCCTGATCCCGATCCAGTGCGAGTACTACGCGCTTGAGGGCGTCACCCAGTTGATGCGCACCATCCAGTTGGTGCGTGAGGAACTGAACCCCGATCTGGAACTGAGCACCGTCCTGCTGACGATGTTCGATGCGCGCACCAAGCTGTCGACCCAAGTCGGTCAGGAAGTGCGCAAGCACTTCCCGGAGCAGACCCTGTTGACTTTGATCCCCAGGTCCGTGCGGCTCAGCGAGGCGCCCAGCTACGGCACCACGGTGCTCGGCTACGACCCGCAGTCAGTGGGCGCCAAGGCCTACGTCAAGGCGGCCGGCGAGATCGCCCGGCGGGGCGCCGGCCTGGACGACTACTCGGCCCGACGGGGACGGTCGGCATGAGCGCGGCACGTCCGGGTGGCTTGGGTCGAGGACTCGGCGAACTCTTCCAGCGCACCGACCTTGACGAGGACCAGGGCGGCCACCAGCGGGCCTCCGCCCCGATGCCAGACGGCTCCTACTTCGCCGAGATACCGGTCGCAGAGGTCTCGCCCAATCCGCGGCAGCCCAGGCAGTCCTTCGACGAGGAATCGTTGACCGAGTTGGCCGAATCGATCAAGGAAGTCGGGCTGCTTCAACCCATTGTGGTGCGCAAGGCGGACGCCGGCTATGAGCTGATCGTTGGTGAGCGCCGCTGGCGCGCGCATCAAGTGGCGGGCCTGGCCGAGATTCCGGCCATCGTGCGCGCCACCGAGGACGGCCATCTGCTCCGCGACGCGTTGCTAGAGAACCTGCACCGGACACAGTTGAACCCGTTGGAAGAGGCCGCCGCCTACCAGCAGTTGCTGGAGGACTTCGGATGCTCCAAGGAGGAACTCGCCGCCCGGGTCAAGAAGTCCAGACCCCACATCTCGAACACGCTGCGGCTGCTGGGCCTGCCGACGCCGGTCCAACGCAGGGTGGCAGCGGGCATCCTGACGGCTGGGCACGCGCGAGCGATCCTCGTCCTGAGCGACCCGCTGGAGCAGGAGAAGTTGGCGCAGCGCATCGTCGCCGAAGGCCTGTCGGTGCGAGCAGCCGAAGAAGTGGCTGCGCTTGCGACACGGGAGCCTGCGACTGATGTGCTCCCCCGGCGGCGGATCGCACGTCAGGTCCCTGAACAGGTGCAGGCCTACGCGGTAGGGCTCGCCGACCGGCTCGATACCCGCGTCCAGGTCAGTCTGGGTGCCCGCAAGGGCAGGCTCACCATCGAGTTCGCGGATACGGACGACCTCGACCGGATCATGCAGATGCTCGGCCGCTGAGCCTCGATCCGCCGACGGGGTCGGCCAGCATGTGATGGTTCCCGGGACGGTGGGTGGTCGCCGCACCCGGGTGGCGGTGGCTCCTACCCCGCGGTGGCCGAAGCGCTGCAATTGCGTCCTGACGACGAACTTCTTGAGCTGGGCTGTGGGTCTGCCGGGTTCCTGGCCGGGCACGCAGGCCGGATTCGCCGACGTGACCATCCAAAACGTCCCTTGGGGAACGCTCAACCCGATCAACCGCATATTCGCCAAGGTGGTCGGGCCGATCTGCGGGGACCTCCGCCTGGTCAGCGGAATCAAGCCCGAGCAGCGCGCGTGAAGGATTCTAACGGTCACGCACCAGCGCGAACGCACCGATCAGCGCCTACTAACTCACGGCAGATGAGCGCGGCGCTCTGTGGCGCTCATGCGACGTTCTGGCCCACATTGGCGGTCAGCAGTGACCGCGCCGAGGGAGGTTGATCGACGAAGTCCACAGAAGGACGGTCCTTCTGCCGCCAACTGAGTCGACCGCGCTATTCATCGCGTTCATGAGACGCTGCTTGTCCCAAACGCTGCGCGATCCTGCTCGTCACCGGCGACAAGAGCCGCGACTGGGCCCGCTGGTACAAGCGCCACATTCCGGTGGCCGACCAGCGGTTCGATGAGCACCTGGACACCCTGCGAAGGAGGGGCTGACATGACGAGTCCGGACCAACTGAAGCAGCGCCGGCCTGCCCGGCGCGAGAAGGTCGATGCCCACAAAGACCGCATGATCGCCGAGACCCGCGCGTGGCGGCTTCGGGAGTTGCGCGAGCAGTTTGACCTCACCCAGGTCGAACTCGCCGCAGAACTCGACGTCAGTCAGAACCGGGTCTCCCGCATCGAACGCGGGGACATCGACAAGACCCAGGTCGATACCCTGCGCCGCTATGTCGAGGCCCTCGGCGGCAAACTCCGCCTCGAAGTCCAAGTCGGAGACGACACCTTCCAAATCGCCTAACACCACGCGGCAGATGAGCGCGTAACCTGGGGCAGTTCTGTGGGCTCGGGTGGGCCGGGAGAGTCAGGATGCCGCTCCGGGTTCCAGCAAGATCCAGAGGGAAGGTCCGACACTGCGCATGGCCTCTCCGTGGGGGAAGGCTGGGACGAGTCCAACTCAACGCACCGGAGCCCCCCGAACTCGACGCCGGAGTAGGCCGCTTCACTACTGCATGGTTGAGGAGAACAAAGTGAGGCGGTCCAAAGCCGCAGGGACTCGGACCGCCTCACGAAAAGTGAATCACTCAGCGGGTCTGTTCCGCCATCCACTGCCACAGGTGCTGCCCGTCAGGCGTGCTGGGGTCGTTGTGCGCAGTGTAGATCCAGCTCCAGTGGCCATTGAAGGTCACGCCATCCCAAACCACGTTGTCGTAGAGGCTGATGAGCACGTTCCCGGATGGCGCGAGAAGGTCGTAGGCCCACTGGGACGCCTTGTCGAAGGGAACCGTCGGATCATTCTGTGCATGCACCAGCCACGTGGGGGTGTCCTTCAGCAGAAGCACCTGGTCTGCTGTGGTGGTGTATTCCTGCGTCCGGGTGAGGAAGAGAGCGGGAGCTGTCGGCACGGCAGCGGCAAAGAACTGCGGGTACGCGCCGGCCGTCCGGACCGTCATGAACCCACCTGCGGACGCGCCCATCAGATAGATGCGGCTGGCGTCGATTCGGTAGGTGCGCACGACGTCGTCGATCATGGCCTTCAGCGTCGCGTCGTAGCCAGCCGCGTCGATGTTGTACCACGTGTCGGGCACCTGCGGCGCCAGCACATAGGCCCCACCGAGGATGCGCTGCGCTTCTGTCGTTGCCGGACCGAGGGCGCCGCGGTTGGCGCGCAGCTGGGACTCGTTGTTGTACTCATCAGCGCTCACACCGCCCTCACCATTGCCGTGCAACCAGACGACCAGGGGACGGTTCGCGGGTCGGTTCCCCTTCGGGGTAGCGAGGCGGTAATTCATCCCGTCCCACTGGCCGTAGGTGAAGGCGTCGACCTCGGGATCATGTGGGGCGCTCCGGACACGGTTGAGCCCCTTGTGTCCCTGCTTCGGGGCAAGGTCCGCACAGACGCGGAAAGTACGAACTCGCAAGCGGCGGCATCGGACCTCCTGCTCGGACAATCCGGCGAGTCCGGAGAGCCCTGGGCAGGCGACATGCGGCTAGGCAGGCTATGTCTGGGTGCTGCCCCACCACGGGGCGGCACCCAGACACAGAGGCGGTGGCTCAGACTGCGAGGAGGACCTTGATCTCGCGGCGTTCGTCCATCGCCTTGTAGGCCTCGGCGGCGTTCTCGAGTGGGACGCGCTTGGTGAAGACCTTGCTGGGGTGAATCTTGTCGGCCTGAATGAGCTTGATCAGTTCGGGGAGGAAGCGGCGGACCGGGGCGGGGCCGCCCTCGAGGTGGACCTCGTGGAAGAACAGGTTGAGCCCGTCGATGGTCTGGTCGTGGGAGACCCCCACAAAACCGACGTACCCGCCGGGGCGCACCGAGGCGAGCGCCTGATCCATGGATTCCTGGGTGCCGACGGCTTCGCAGACGCCGTGCGCGCCGTAGCCGTTCGTCAACTCCTTAACCTTGGCCGCGCCCTCCTCGCCGCGCTCGGCGACGACGATGTCGGCGCCGAACTCGCGAGCCAGGGCCGCACGGTCTTCGTGGCGGGAGAAGATGATGACCTTGTCCGCCCCGAGGGTCTTGGCGGCGAGAACCGCGCACAGGCCGACGGCCCCGTCGCCGACGACGGCGATCGTCTTGCCGGGGCCGGCGTTGGCTGCGACGGCGGCGTACCAGCCGGTGCCGAGCACGTCGGAGGCGGCCAGGTAGTCGGCCAGCTTGTCTGGGTCGTCCGGCTGGCCGCCGGGGACCTTGACGAGCGAGCCGTCGGCCAGCTCGACGCGCATGTACTGCGCCTGGCTGCCGGTGTAGGTGCCAGCGTTGGCGCATCGGGACGGGTAGCCCGCTTCGCAGATCTCGCAGGTGCCGTCGGACAGCATGAACGAGCCGATGACGAAGTCGCCCAGTTCGACGGTGGTGACCTGGTCGCCCTTCTCCACGATCGTGCCGACGTACTCGTGGCCCATGAACCGGTGGTCGACCGGCTCGTAGCCACGGTAGGGCCACAGGTCGGAGCCACACACGCAGGCGGCGGCCAACTTGAGGACGACGTCAGTGGGTTTGACCACGCGCGGGGTGTTGATCGTCTCGACGGTGACGTCGCCCGGCGCGTTCATGACGACCGCTCGCATCGTGGTGGGGATCTGGGGTTCAGTGCTCATGGTGAGCCCTTTCATTCTTGGTGAGGACGCAGGTGCTGCGTGGGTGGGGAGTCTTCAGCCTGCCGTGAGGGTGACGGTGACGGTCCCCTCGCCGACCACCTCCGGCAGGTCGTCCTCGCCCAAGCTGACGATGCTGCCCAAGCGTGTGAAGCTCCAGGGGTTGGTGTCGTAGTAGATAGTCAGTCTGTCGCCCTGGTAGAGAGTTGCGGACTCCGCGTCGCGGTGGGCGTCACGGCTGGATGTCTCGCACATGGTGGGCGGGGACGCCGACCACCACGGTGTTCGGGGCGACATCTTTGGTCAGACAGACACGGTGCGGGTTGCGTTGCAGGGAATCAGCCACGCTCCACTCCCAGGTGCGAGGCGAAGAACCGCTCGATCGTGTCGAACGGGATGGCGTTAGAGTCGCCGCCGTCGTAGAGGTCGGTGTGGCTGGCTCCGGGGACGATCAGGAGCTCCTTGTTGTCGCCGGTGAGAAGGTCGAAGGCACCCTCGCCCATGTAGCGGGAGTGGGCCTTCTCGCCGTGAAGAACCATGACCGGGTTCTCGATCTCCGAGGCGAACTGCAGCAGGTTGGTGTTCATCCACGACAGGCTCGAGGTGGCGTTCCAGCCGTCGGTGGAATTGCCGGAGCGGGCGTGGAAACCTCGCGCGGTCTTGTAGTAGGCGTGGTAGTCGGCCACGAACTGCGGGACGTCGGCGGGCAGCGGGTCGACAACGCCGCCGGCACGCTCGTAAGTGCCGTTCGCGTAGTCCAAGGTGCGCTGGGCAGCCATCGCTTGACGCGCGGCCATGCGCTTATCCGCACTGTCGTCGGCATCGAAGTAGCCCTTCGTGGCGACACGGGTCATGACGTACAGGGTTGTGGCAAGGGTGGCCTTGATGCGCGGGTCGAGGGCAGCGGCGTTCAGAGCAATGCCGCCCCATCCGCAGATGCCGATGATGCCCACAGCCTCGGGGTCGACATCGTCACGCTGGAGCAGGTAGTCGACCGCTGCGGAGAAGTCCTCGGTGTTGATGTCGGGTGACGACACGCGGCGGGGCGTGCCGCCGCTCTCGCCGGTGTAGGAGGGGTCGAAGGCGACCGTCAGGAAGCCGCGCTCCGCCATCGTCTGGGCGTACAGGCCGGAGGACTGCTCCTTGACGGCGCCGAAGGGTCCCGAGACCGCGAGGGCCGGAAGGCGTCCGGAGACGTTCTTGGGGCGATACAGGTCGGCGGCGACGGTGATGCCGAACCGGTTGTGGAAGGTGACCTTCTCGTGGTGGACGCCTTCGCTGGCGGGGAAGACCTTGTCCCACTGGTCGGTGAGGGTGAGGGTTTCGATTGTCATGGGATGTCCTTGATCCGTGTCAGCTATCGACTTGATAACCCCACGATAGAAGTTAAAGTGAGCTTCATGTCAAGTGGTGTTAGTGTGGACGCCCCGTCCTACTCCGTGGGCGAGGTTGCGGCGATGATGGGGGTCGCGACGTCAGCTTTGCGCTACTACGAGGCCGAGGGCCTCCTCCCTGCCGTGGAGCGATCCGAAGGTGGGCGACGGCGCTACTCCGACGCCGACCTGGGAGCTCTCCGCGTGGTCGAGTGCCTGAAGAGGTCGGGTCTCTCGATCAAGGAGATCAAGGCGTTCATGGACATGTGCGTCGAGGGCGACACGACCCTCGCGGACCGATTGGAGCTGTTCAGGAACCGCCGCGAGGTCGTCCGCCGCGAGATCGACGCGCTCCGCGAGGTCCTCGACGTCCTCGACTTCAAGACTTGGTACTACGAGCAGGCCGTCGCCGCGGGCACCGAAGACGCCGTGCGCGCCCTGCCGTCAGCCCGCACACCAGACCAGCACCGTGCTGCCAAGGATTACCTCGCCGGAGTCCCAATGCCTTGACCGGCGCTGCCGCCCCGCACACACTGCGCGTTGAGGAACAAGGCCTGCGAGTCGCCGAAGAGCAGCAGCCAAGGTGGCCCTGTCAGTCGCCGAGCACTGCCTCGATCGCCTTGATCAGGCCGGCCTTGGTCTTGCCACCCTGGATGGACTGGACGACCTCGCCGGCCACGAAGAACTGCAGCGTCGGCAGCGCCATCACACCTTGCCTCATCGGGACGTTCGGGTTGGTGTTGGTGTCGAGCTTCGCGAAGACCATCCGGTCGCCGTAGGTCTTGGACAACTCGTCGACGATCGGTGACAGCTGCCGGCACGGGCCACACCAATCGGCCCAGTAGTCGACGAGCACGGGCTTGTCGGCCTTGAGTACGTCGGTGGCGAAGCTGGCGTCGGTCACATCGATCACTGCCATGGCGAAAACATCCTCTCGTCGGTTACGTCGTGAATCGTAGCTGCTGCCGCCGACAGCTTGGCGAACAGCATGGGTGCTCAGACGAACGCCTTCACGGTGGTCGCGAGGTCGCCGAGGGCAGCCAGGTGGCGTTCAGCATCCAGCGCCGCCCGGCAGCCCGTGCCGGCAGCGGTGACCGCTTGGCGGTAGACGTGATCGACGAGGTCTCCACACGCGAAGACCCCCGGCAGGTTCGTCCGCGTCGAGTCGCCGTCGACTAGCACGTAACCGGAAGCGTCCAGATCGACCTGACCAGCCACCAACTCGGAACGAGGATTGTGCCCGATCGCCACGAACAGCCCGTCGACCGGCAGTGTGGTGATCTCACCTGTCTTGGTGTCTCGCAGGGTAAGGGCTTCCAGGTTCCGGTCGCCGGACATGTCGATGATCTCGGAGTTCCACTTCGGGGTGATCTTGGGGTTGTCAGAGACCCGGTCGGCCATGATTTTGGACGCACGCAGCTCGTCGCGACGGTGGATCAGGGTGACTTGGTCGGCGAAACGCGTCAGGAAGGTCGCCTCCTCGGCAGCCGAGTCGCCACCGCCGACCACCGCGATCAACTTGTTCTTGAAGAAGAAGCCGTCGCAGGTGGCGCACCAGCTGACGCCCTTGCCGGAGTACTTCTCCTCGGCTGCAATGCCGAGCCTGCGGTAGCCGGAACCCATCGCCAGAATCACAGTCCGCGTTCGATAGACATGCCCGTCGGAATCCTCGACGTACTTGATGTCGCCCTCAAGGGCGACACGCACGGCGTCGTCGCTGATCAGCTCGGCACCGAAGCGCTCAGCCTGGGCGCGCATGGCAGCCATCAGTTCTGGTCCCATGATGCCGTCCGGGAAGCCCGGGTAGTTCTCGACTTCGGTGGTGTTCATCAGAGCGCCACCGGCGTCGATCGAGCCCTCGAGCACCAACGGGTTCAGCCCGTCCCGAGCGCTGTAGATCGCCGCGGTGTAACCCGCCGGACCGCTGCCGATGATGATCACGTCGCGTACATCAGACTGCTCGTGCTGGCTCGCGGGTACCGCGGCGTCCGTGGCCCCAATCTGGATTCCGGTGGTCAGCCCGCTGACAGCGAACGGGTTGGACGTCATCTCGATCGACCTCTTTCGGATCAGGTGGCGACCGTCGGCGCGGTCGCGATTGCCTCAGCCCCAACACTGTGACTGACCCGGCTATTCCAGCACTCCGGGCGCCGCGACGGCACATCGACCGGAGTCTGGACCCATATAGGTTGTGCGGTAGATAGCCAGATAGAGCCTGAGCGAAGACTCGCGAGAGGGTTCGATCGGGGGCTCTAACGCTATCTACCGTGTTTGACAGACAGAGCAATACATCCTCATCGAGCTGGCTCAGCCGGCTCCGCGGTCGGCTCACCTGTTGATGTAGGCCTCCGCGATACCGGACCGGTACAACCCCACCCCGACAGAGGGCAATTCGGTGAAGTAGACCATCACCCAGCGCGTCGTCACCGGCTCATCGAGGGTCAGAACCGCCTGCAGGCCCGCTGCTGGGTTGCTGGCAACCGTCCGCCACTCGTCAACGGTGTTCATCGGCGGTTGGTTGCTGGTTGGGTCGGCCTCAATCGGCACCATCAGCTGCAGCCCGGTGGGTTGATTGTCGAGGATCAGTGAGACGCTGGCCACCGGCGCTTCCCGGCCGAGGTCGAAGACCATGCCGACGCCCGGCTTCAGGCCACCGAAGCGCGGGTTGCTGAGATAGGTGAGGGTGCGCCACACCGTGGACGGGTCACCGTCGGCGGCATAGTGCGCCTGGTCGGAGTTCTCGTTCTGAGACCCACCGTCGGCGATCGGATCGAAGTCGAAAGCGGAGACGATTTCGGTCGGTTCCGGAGTGGCAGCACTGGTTTCGGCGGTCGACTCGCCCGAGCCCAGGTTCGACCAGTCGCAGCCGCGCATTTGCAGCGCCACCAGCGCCACCAGCACGAATCCGACCAAGATGAAGATCCAGCGTCGTCCCAACGCACCGGTGCGGGCCGGCTTCGCGGGTTGCCGTGGCGGGGCCGGTACCGGACGCGGCCGTTCCACCGGCGCGGGTTTGGGTCGCGGCGGCTCCTCCGCTGGACGCACCTGCCGCACCGCCGTGGGCTCCTCGTCAGCCTGGGGCATCGTCCAGCGTTCGGTGGGCGACTCGTCGACGGCCGGCTGGTCCGGGACGGTCTGCGTGGCCGCGGAGGCGTCTGTGCCGGCGGCGTTCGCCGAGGGACGATCGGCGGTCGTCCCTCGGCCTTGGTTGTTGCGCAGCACCGCCGGTGCGGAGCTGGTCGTCAGGCCTTGGTGCTCACGCACCAGGTTCTCAAGGGACTCCTCGGCGCCGGGCATCGCGATCACGCTCTCCAAGGAGTCTGCGATGTCGTCGGCGCTGCGCAGGCTTGGGCCAACCTGCCCGAGCGCCGGACGCAGTACCGCCATGGTCACAGCCGAGGCCTCTGGATTGATCTGCCGGTTGAGCTCATGCGGGGCCGGCCAGACCTGCTGATCCGGCTCGCCTTCGGCAGGTGGGAGCCCGCGCACGGGGGCTGCCGGCAACCCCCAGCTGGGGCGCTGCGGGAGGCTGGGCGGTACCGGCCAGGTGCCGGTCATGGACGCGTAGAGGAGTTGCCCCAGCGCGTTGACGTCGATGGCTTCTTGATCGGACCAGCTGAGTTGGTCTTCGCCGGGTTGGGGACGCAGGGCTGCATCGATCAGCAGGCCGACGATCTTGACGTTGCCGTTGGCGGTGATGATCACCGAGTCGGGGTTGATCCGCAGATGGAACAGACCGCGAGCGTGCAGCGGCGCCAAGGCTACGGCGACCTCGTGGACGATGAAGCCGGCCTGTTGGGTGGTCAGCGGCCCGGCTGCCAGCAGCGTCTTCAGCGAATCGCCGACCGCGTATTCACAGACCACCAGCGACCAGGGTTCTTGGCCGGACGCCTCCTGGGCGTCCAGCACCCGCAGGAACCGGGAGTCGATCACCGTGGCCGCCCGGCGAGCGGCCTCCAGCACCCAGCCCAGCCGTTCGTCCTCGGGCTCGAGCAGGTGGACCAGCACCGGGCGGGACAGGATCTGGTCGACCGCCCGCCAGGTCATCACGCCGTGACTGAACGCCAGCAACGAATCGAGCCGGTACCGGCCCGCCAGCACCAATCCGGCGGTCACCGTCGACAGATCCAGGTGCCCCGCTGATTCGGTGTTGAACCGATCATCGAAATCCACGCGGGCCTCCCTCGAAGACAACCTCGGCTCGCCACGTCCTACCCGAGCCGGCACCAGTACAGTACCGCCCCACCGGGCCTGCGGAGAACCGCCCTGCGTCGAACTTCAGCCGTCGCGGTGCTCTCGGCGTACCTGTCTGATCCGCATCGCCGTCGCCGCCAACAGCACCAGGCCGGACGCCACGATGATCAGCCACGAGACCCGGCCTGCCTCGGTGCCAGTGACGATGAAGCTGGTCGGCGCACCGATCGGGTGCCCACTCGGAGTGACCAGCTGGGCCTGCACCTCAACCCGGCCGTTGCCGTAGGTGTGGGGCTGCACCCGCACGGTGGTGGAATCTCCGGGCCGCACGGTGAACAACTCGGAGTCGTCGACCGCGATTCGCAACGGGTTCTCCGAGTCGAAGTGCACCCGCACCTGCACGGCTCGGTTGCCGTGATTGACCACGGTCACCGGGAGTTGGTTGTCGGACGACGTGGTCACCCATTCGCTGACGCGAAGTTCCAGAACGCCGGAAGCGAGCAGCTGTGCCGCGGGAGCTGTCAGGCAGGTCAGCCAGTCGGTTTGCGCGCGCGTGTCGCGTCCGAAACGGGTCGACCAAGCGGTGGTCACCACGGCCCGGGAGGACTTGGTCGCCTCAGCGTCGGCGGCGAGCAGCTCATCCCAGGCGTCAATCAGGGCGAAGGCGTCGTCGGTCGCCTGCAGCAGTTCATCGGACGCCGGCAGCTGGGTCACGTCGCCGAGCTGTAGCGGTCCGGGCTGCGGATGAGCCCCGAGGAGGGCAGGTATCGACCCTCTGGTGCGCCAGGGCTCGGTTTCGGACTCGATGGTGGCCTGCGCGACGGAATCGACGACCGAGACCAGCACCAGGTTCTCTTGCGCGGCAACCAGTTGGGCGCTGAGCAGCAGCCCGCGCTGTTGGACGACACTGTCGGCGGCGGGGGCAGCGATGCCTGCCACCCGCAGCAGCCGCACCCCGTCCTGCGTCTGCACCATTGCGTCGCCGTCGAGGTTGGCGGCCAACGCCAGCCACGGTTTCAGGTCGGCCATCATCGCCACCGAGGCGGCGTCCACCTGGCCGTCGGCCGGCACCACGACCAGTGGCAGCCCGGCCAGCGGATGCTCGGCGGCCAGCGAATCCTGGGCGCGCTGCGCAATGTCGGGACGCCCGACCTCCGCGACGGCCAGCAGATCGACCGAACCGGTGATGGTGCGGGCGAGGCGTCCGGTTTGCGCCAGCTGGTCTACACGGGCAAGCCAGGCGCTGGCGGTCGCGGCGCCGGCCGCGCTGCCGTCGACCACACTGCCGTCGGCTTGTTGGACGCGGTAGCCGCCGGCCAGTGCCCGAACCTCGTCGTAGAGGAGGGGATCGATGACGCTCAACACCCCCTGCTGGGCGCCCAGCGTCAACAGCGTGTTGAGGCGCCCGCTCAATTCGGCGACCAACGAATCATCGGCGAAGATCGGCAGTTGATCGGCGCCCGCAGCCAGCAACAGCAGGCTCGGCCGGGCGTTGAGGACCACGATGGTGGCCGTGTTCACCGTGGCGGTGCCGGGATAGGCGATCGGTGAGATGGCGCGTCCGAGCAACCGATAGCCGTCGCCGGAGGACCAGCCGTAGACCTCCACCCCTACCAGGTAGGCGGCGTCGGGTTGGCTGAGCCAGGTCTGTTCACTCACCTGGGGGCCGAATGCTGCGGCCACCGAGAACTCGGCCGTGCCACCCGGCTCCAGCGGTTCGCCGTCTCGGATCAGCTGGTGTGCCGACGCCGATTGGAGCACCGCGCCACTCGGTTCGGGGTTGCCGCTGGCGGATTCCAGGCCCGCCAGCGTCACGATGGGGGTGGCGTCACGCCAAAGGCGGACTTCCACGCCCTGCAGGGCCTCGGGCGACCGGTTGGTGAGCGTGCCGGTGATCACCAGGTTTCCGCTGGCGCCCAGCACTGTGGGGCTGATGGTGGTGAGTGTGACCGCCACTTCGTCGGAGGTCACCTGAGCGCGGGCGGGCGGCACCGGGACGAGCCCGAGGACCACGATCAGACCCATCAGCAGGCCGATCAGGCCCGCACGGCGTCGATGCGTGGTCACCGGGCAATCCTAGGTCCAACGCGCGGCCGCTCGTCAGACGGTGGGCCTCGGCAGCGGCGCGCCGCCGTCGCCGAGCATCCGCAGGTCGATGATGGCGAAGATCAGGGCGACCGACAAAATCAGCGCGATCACCCCGTACGCTGCGGTGAAGCCCAAGACCCAGTCGGTGGTGGCCAGCGAGAAAAGCACCGCGGTGATCATTGCGTTGCCGATCGCGGTGCCGATTCGCTCGGCCACCTGCTTGACCGCGCCGGCGGTGCCACCCACTGCCGGCGGGATGTGCTGCTGGCTGAGGGTCTGATTGGAGGAGTTGATGACGCCGACACCGTACCCGGTCAGAATCAGCGGCACGGCCAGCCACGCGTAGTGGATCGGCCCGCCGTCGGCGCCGGTGAACTGTGCCAGCACAATGGCGCCGATGATGCCCACCAAGTAGACGACGAACGCGAGCACGATGTTGCGCCGCCCACTGTCCAGCACATGCTCACCGGCCCACATGGACGAGAAGGCCGACGCGACCGCGTTTGGCAGGCCGATCAGGCCGACGATCAGCGCCGGGGCGCCGAGTCCGCTCTGCAGGAACAGCGCCAGCACGGCGAAGATCGAGGTGCCGCCGAGGAACTGGGTGCCCGAGACCAGGATGCCGTTGGTGAAGGAACGGTAGCCGAACAGATAGAGGTCGACCATCGGTTCGTGTCCGGCGTTCTTGTAGCCGCGCTCCCAGTAGACCCAGCCCACCAGCAATACCGCGCCCACGGCGAGCAGGCCGAAGCCCGCTGGACGCTTCAGCATGAATGGCAGCAGGACGCACAGCACCACCAGCGACAGCCCGATCATCCCGACCGGGTCGAGGTCGATGTGGGTGCGGACCTGTTCACCTCGCTGGCGAGCTGCCCGGCGACCGCGCTCAGCTCCGAACGGCAGCCAGCGCGCCGCCAAGCCCACCGTGATCAGCCCTATCGGCACGTTCCACAAGAACGAGGCCCGCCAACCCCAGTCGGGCCCGAGCCAGTCGATCAGCAGACCGGTGATGGACGGCGCGATCGCGACCGACGCCGACACCACCACCCCGAACAGCGCGAACGCCCGGGCCCGTCGACGGCCGGAGAAGTACTGCAGGATCATGCCGTTGACCTGCGGGGACGACACCCCGGCGCCGACGCCTTGGAGCAGTCGCATGCCGTTGAGCAGCGCCGGCGTGTGGGCCAGCGAACAGCCCAGCGAGCCCAGTGTGAACAGCGCCACCCCAATCACGAAGTAGGTGCTGCGTCCGAAGACGTCACCAAGGCGCCCGGACGCAACCAGCACGATGCCGAACGCCAGGGCGTACCCCGACAGCAGCCATTGCAGGTCGGCCTCGCTGGCGCCGATGCTGAGTTCGATGCTGGGCAACGCGACGTTGATCGAGCTGATCGCCATCATCGTCATCGCCAAGATGGCCAGCAGCGGAACCAGCATCAGCTGACGGTTGAAGACCCGGTCGGTGCCGGGCACGCGGATGGCATCATCCGGCCTGTTGCCCTGTTCAGTCATCACGCGCCTCCTCCGCAGATTCCGACCCGGTCTGGCCGGCCCACCAGTCCAGCAGTTCGGCCCGGGCCCGCTCCGCCCCCAACGGTCCGTCGGTCATCCGACGTTCCAGCAGGAACTGGTAGGCGCGGCCGACGTCGCGTCCGGGTTTGACCCCAAGCAGTGCCATGATCTGGTTGCCGTCCAGGTCGGGACGCATCGCGTCCAGCTCTTCGGCGGCGGCCAGTTCGTCGATCCGGTATTCGAGCTCATCGTAGGCGCGGCGCAGCCGGTCGGCTTTGCGCACGTTGCGGGTGGTGCAGTCGCTGCGGGTCAGGATGTGCAGCCGTTCCAGCTGGTCGCCGGCATCGCGGACGTAGCGTCGCACCGCGGCGTCCGTCCAGCCGCTCGAGGCGCCGCCCGACGAACCCTCGGCGTAGCCGTGGAAACGCAGGTGCAGGGCGATCAGGTCGCTGACCGGTTTGATGACGTCCTTGGGATAGCGAAGCGCGGTCAGCCGCTTGCGTGCCATCTTCGCGCCCACCACGTCGTGGTGGTGGAAGCTGACCTTGCCGGCCTCCATGGTCCGGGTGGCGGGCTTGCCGATGTCGTGCAGCAGCGCCGCCAGCCGCAGGATCAGGTCGGGCTGGTGGTCGGGGTTCGGTCGTCCGCCGACCAGGTCACGGGCCCGTTCAAGTTCGATGGCCTGCTCGACCACGGTCAGGGAGTGCTCGTAGACGTCCTTGTGTCGCAGGTGCTCGTCGCGTTCCAACTGCATGGCGGGCAACTCCGGGAGCACGATCGCGGCGATACCTGTTGTGACCAGCAGGTCGAGGCCGGGACGCGGCGCGTCGGTCAGCAGCAGCTTGCTGAGTTCGTCGCGCACCCGCTCGATGCTGACGATCTCGATGCGCCCGGCCATCTGCTTCATGGCGGCGACGGTGGCGGGGTCCACGGCGAAGTTCAGTTGGGACGCGAACCTGGCCGCTCGCATCATCCGCAGTGGGTCGTCGCCGAAGCTGATCTCGGGTGACGAGGGGGGACGCAGCAGCCGGTCGGTCAGGTCTGCCAGGCCGCCGTGCGGGTCGACGAAGCGCCAACCGGCGGGGCTGGGGTCGCTGACGTCCAGGGCCATCGCGTTCACCGTGAAGTCGCGCCGGATCAGGTCGTCGTGCACGGTCTCGCCGAAGACGACTTCCGGTTTGCGCGAATCGCTGCGGTAGGTGTCGGCGCGGAAAGTGGTCACCTCAATCAGCCAGTCGCGGCCGTCGCGGATCGCCTGCGCGCTGATCGTGCCGTAGTCGCTACCGATGTCCCAGACGGTCCGGGTGAACTGGCGCAGCAGGCGCTGCGACTCGTCCGGGCGCGCCGAGGTGGTGAAGTCGAGGTCGTTGCCCAGCTGGCCGAGCAGGGCGTCCCGGACTGAGCCACCGACAAGGTAGAGCTGGTGCCCGGCCTCGGCGAAGAGCCGGCCCAGGTCAGCGATGATCGGGCTCGCCGGTAGCAGGGTCGTCAGCGCGGTTGTCTGGGCTCGGCTCACGTGGGACACGGCGCACCATCTTACCTTGATGTGTCCGGGCCGATGCCGCGAGCGTGGCGCCGGCCGACGCCGCCACTACGCACAACAGCGCAAGCCAATCGCCTGGGCCCAGCACCTCGCCGAGCAGCAGCCAACCACTGAGCGCTGCCACCGCGGGGGCCAACGATTGCAAGATGGCGAACAACGCGGGAGCGATCCTGCCGAAGGCGACCATGTCGAGGGTGTACGGCAGCACCGAGCTGAACACCCCGACCACCAGCCCCATGCCGAGCACACCGAGGGTCCAGAGTTGGTCACCGCCGGCCGTGATGGCGGGCGCCGCCAGCGTGGCGGCACCGAACAGGCAGGCCAAGGTGACCAGGTCGGCGCCGAACCAGTGGCGGCGGGCCCGCACCCCGACGGTGATGTAACCGGCCCAGCAGGTCGCGGCGATCAGGATGAAAAAGACGCCGCGCGGGTCGAGGCTGACCGGCCGGAAACCCAGCAGAGTCACCCCCAGACCGGCCAGTCCGGCCCAGAGCAGGTCGAGGCGTCCCCGGGAACCGATGATGGCCACCGCCAGCGGGCCGAGGTATTCAATGGTTACGGCGACGCCCAAGGGGATGGTTTGGATGGCCAGGTAGAACGTCCAGTTCATGCCCACCAACGCCAGGCAATAGGGCAGCGCAGCCACGATCCCTGCCCTGGTCAGGCGGGGGTTCGCAGGCCAGGGCCGGTGCCGCGCCGCCCGCCAAGCAAGGCCGGCTCCGCGCATCCCGAGCAGTACCGCGGCGGCGAAGCTGAACCGCAGCCAAGCGGCGGTGGTGGGCGGCACCTGGCTGAACAGTCCCTTGCCGAGGGCCGCGCCGACCTCGACGCCGACCACCGAACCCACCGCTGCCAGGACGGCCAGCTCGCGCGAGATCGGTCGTGCGGGGAGCGGGGGTGCGATGGGTTGATCGGACATCAAGTGGGAGGCTACTCGAAACGGGCTCGACGGGCCGCCCGGCGCAGTACCCGCAGCACCGGCGGCCCGAGCAGTGTGATCAGCACCACGTTGGTGATCGCTCGGCCGGCGTTCCAGCCCAGGCCGGTGACCAGTTCCATCACCAGGAAGCGTCGCAGGTTCTCCCTCGGCCCGACCTCGGGGTCGAAGCCCTGCCCGCCGGTGCCGACGGCGAACGGCCAGAACGAGAAGTCCATCAAGGTGCCGAAAACGAAGCCGCTGAGCGCGCCGTAGCCGGCCAGCAGGACGATCTCGGCACGGCCACCGAGCCGGGGCAGCAACCCGGCGACCAGGCCGGTGAACCCGGTGGCCAGCATCTGGTGGGGCAGCCACGGCCCGACAGCGCCCACCACAAGTGCGGACGCGAACAGCGTGGTGTTGCCCAAGACGAAGCCGAAGCCCGGCCCGAAGACCCGGCCGGCGATGATGACCAGGAAGAAGACGGTCTCGAAGCCGGCCGTGCCGGCACCGAGCGGCCGAAGCACCGCCCCCATCGCAGTCAGGACGCCCAACAGCGCCAGGCCCTTGACGTCGAGTTCGTGCTGGGCCATCTGGACCACGACCACGCCCAGCACCATCGGCAGCAACGCGGCCAGCACGATCGGCGACAAGGTGCTGGCGGTCAGGGTCGCGCCCGGACGCAGAAAGAGCGGCCAGGCGAACGCGAGCATCCCCATCACCGCCGCGACGGCCAGCATCACCTTCGACCAGCCACCGATCGGCATGGCCGACGTGAAATTGGCCGGCGGCACCTGGGGGCGATTACGGGTCAGGGCGGTGGCGGTCATGCCAAACCCCCCAGGCTGGCGACCGGCAGCCGAACCACCTCGGCGGGTGAGAGCAGCGGATGGGGGTGGAAAACCTTCGCCATTTGCGGGCTGAAGGCCGGCGACGAGGTGAGCACGGTCCTGGTGGGGCCGTCCGCGACGATCTCGGCATCGGCCATGATGATCGTCCGCTCGGTTGCGGCGGCGGCGAATTCGACGTCGTGGGTGCTGATGACCACGCAGGTGCCGTCATCGCCCAGCCGCCGGACGATGGTAGCGAGCTGGGCCTTCATGGCGTAGTCGAGGCCACGGGTGGGCTCGTCCAGCAACAGCACCTTGGGTTCGGTGGCCAGCTGAATCGCCAGCACCAACGCCAGCCGCTGCCCCTCGGACAGATCACGCGGGTGCCGGTCGGGTGGCACCTCGACCCCCAGCCGACTCAGAGTGGCCGCGGTGGTGCCGGCCGGGACGTCGGATTCCTCGTCGGCTTGAGCGCATTCGGCGGCCACCGTGGGCAGGTAGAGCAGGTCACCGGCCGACTGCGGGACCAGGGTGACCAGGCGTCCCACCTGGTTGGCCGGCAGGGTGCGGGGGTCGGTGCCGGCCACCTGCAGTTCGCCGCTGCTGGGCACCGCGCCCTGCATCGCCCACATCAGGGACGACTTGCCGGCACCGTTGCGTCCCATCAACCCCACCACCGTGCCCGAACGCAGCACCAGGTCGACCCGGTCGACGGCCACCACGTCGCCGTAGCGCACCCCGAGCCCGGTCAGGGTGGCCACCGGCTCGGATGGTGGCCGCTCGGGGCTTGGGGGAGGGTCGGCGACAGTGATGTGTTCGCGCTGCACCCGGCGGCGGGCGTCCCGGACGCTGCCGGGCACCTGCCGCCAACCGAGCCGGTCGGCGAGCGCCGCCAGCGGCGGCACGACATCGCAGCGGCCCAGCACCTCACTGGTCGGCCCGAGGACGACGCGGCCGTCGCCGGGCAGCCAGGCGACCCGGTCGGCCACCTGCATGACCCGTTCCAGCCGGTGTTCGGCCAGCACCACCGTCAGCCCGACCTCGTGCACCAGAGTGGTCACCGCGGCCAGCACGTCCTGGGCGGCGGTCGGGTCGAGCGCAGAGGTGGGTTCGTCCAGGACGACCACGCGCGGCTGGGCAGCGAGCACGGCAGCAATGGCGACGCGTTGCTGCTGGCCGCCGGACAGGTCGGCGAGCGGGCGGCGGCGCAGCCCGGCGATGCCCATCAGGTCCAGGGTCTCTTCGACACGCTTGCGCATGGCCGTCGGAGACAGGCCGAGTTGCTCCATGCCGTAGGCGACCTCATCCTCCACCCGGTCGGTGACGAAGCTCTGCATCGGGTTCTGGGCCACGAACCCGACGACGTCGGCCAGGTCGCGCGGGCGGTTAGTGCGGGTGGAGCGTCCGGCCACCCGCACCTCGCCGCTCAGCACGCCACCGGTGAAGTACGGCACCAGGCCGTTGATGGCGCCGAGCAGCGTCGACTTGCCGGTTCCGGTGCGGCCGACGACCAGCGTCAGGTCGCCCTCGTCGATATGCAGGTTCACCTCGCGCAGCACCGGGGACGCGACCGCGGATTCGGCGCTGTCGTAGCTGAAGCTGACGTCGTCGAAGTCGATCATGCGGCGTCCTTCGGGGGTTCCGGGGTCAGCAGACCCGGCAGTGCGACCACGGCAGCGGTGAGCAGCATCGGCCAGCTCAGCTGGGGCCAAGTGAGCGGGAACGCGCCGAAGGTCATCGCCGGGTCGGTGCTGACCAGCCAGATCGCCAGCCCCGCCGTCGCCAGCCCACAGCCGATGACCAGGTATTCAGGGGCTCCCCAAGGATCCGGTCGGTATCTGCTGGTCGCGAGGTCATCGCCGGCACGATGCAGACCGTAGGCGCCGGCGCCCAACCCGACCAGCAGCAGCGGGACGGCCCAACTGCCGGCCCCGGGCAGCCCGAGCAGCGCGAAGGCGCCGAAGGTGATGGCCGCCATGGCGGCCACCAGCAGCAGACCTAGCCACCAGTCGAGGCCACGACCGGTGCGGGTGCGGCCGTAGCCGCGGGACTCCATGCCGGCGGCCAGCGCCAGCGAGCGGTCGATGGCGTCCTCTAGGACGGGGACGATGATCGAGATGAGTCCCTTGACGCCCGGCCGGACCCCACCGCGCAGCCGTCGGGCGCGGCGCACCCGCAGCACCGACTCGACCAGTTGCGGGGCGACCGAGATCGCGATCACCAGGGCGGTCGCGATCTGGTGGAACGCAGCCGGCACGTTGCGCAGTGCCCGTTTCGGATTGGCAAGCGCGTTCGCCGCCCCGATGCAGATCAGCAGCCCGGCCAGCCGGCCGGCGTCCACTGCGGTGTAGACCAAACCCTCGATGGTCACCGGACCACCGAGCCGGATGCCGGCCGCCCAGCCCGGCAGCGCGATCTCGGGCAGGGTGAACAGCACGGTGCCCTCACGCAAGCCGCCGATCAGGATCTGGAAGACCAGCCGGACGGCGATTACCACCCCTGCCATCGCGAAGTAGAGCTTCAGTGAGCGGGCCCACGGGGCCTTGGTGCGGCGCTGCAAGACCACGAACGTGACCGCGCCGACCAGCAGCACCAGCAAGAGCGGGTTGCTGGCCAGGGTGACTGCCGCCCCGGCGCCCAGGGCCCAGCCCCACCACGCCCAAGGATGGATCGTCCGGCCGGCCAGTCGCGCGTCCGGGGGCACGACTTCGGTGGCGATGACGACCGCGGGACGCGGCAGCACGCGGCTCATGGGTCAGCCACCTCGTGGTTTGCGACGCGACAGCGCGTAGCCGGCCACCGCGCCGACGATCACCAGGGCGGTGACGGCGGTCGGCACCCAGCTGGGCAGACCCCCGTCGTCGGCAGCCGGTGGCGACGACTCGACGGGTTCGGCGGCTGCTCCGGTGCTGGGCTGCGGGTCACCGGGCCTGGTGGGCGGCGGCTCACCGACCGAGTAGTGCCAGGCCTCGATGCTGCCCGGGACGCCACGGTACCCCGCACCGATGTTGGCGTAGACCCACTCACCGTCGCGCCACCACCAGTAGCTCCAGTAGGGCTGGTCACCGGCCGGGTCGGCGACGCAACGGTCGGGCCGGCCAGCGATCTGGCAGATGAAACCCTGCCCGGCGGTCTGCACGGTGGTGAACTCCAACAGCCGCGCCATGCCTGTCTGGGCGTGGGTGCAGCCCGCCACCAGTTCGGTGCCTTGCTCGAAGACGTAGACGTAGATGCCGCCGTCGGCCAGGCATTCGGACGCGGGGTCCTGCGCGCGTGCAGTCGCAGCCGACGGCCCGGCCAGCAGGCCGAGCGTGACCGCCGACAACGTCGCGATCCACAGGCGCAGTGCCAGGCCCCGCGTCCGAACCAGGCTCATGCCTGCGGGCCCCTCCGGCGGACACGCAGGTAGTACACGACGACGCCGATGGCGACCACACCGACCGCGACCGCGACGATCAGGCCGGTCTGGTTGCCCGCGGCCGGGCCGGGGTCAGACGCGGGCGGCGCGCTGGCGTCCACCGTTGTCTTGCTGACGTTGGTCAGGTCGGCGCCCGACAGCCCGAGGGTCGCCTGCGCGGTGGCGTAGGCGTCGGAGTAGCCGGCACCGATCGCGGCTGGGAAACCACCGTCCGGCTGCTGCTGGCCGACCAGCCAGTCGACCTGTGCGGAGACGTCAACGCCGGCCTGCCGCAGGGCCTGGATCGCCAGGCCTGCGGTGTTGGCGGGGGAGTAGGAGCCCCAGTAGGCGCCCGTCGTCGGGCACATCTGGGAGGTCTGGGTGCACTGGTTGGCAACCAGCCAGTCGACTGCCTTCTGGTTCGCCTGGGACGCCTGCTCGTTGTCTTTCAGCGAGCCGAGTGCCAGCGCCGCCAGCGCGGTGGAGTCGATGTCGACCCCGAACTCCGGGAAACCGAAGGCGCCTTGGGCGTCCTGGGTGGCCAACAGTGCGTCAAGCACGCTCTGCGGCACCGCTGTGTCGGTGCGCTCCAAGGCGATGACCAGCATGGCGAGTCCGTAGGGATTGGCGAAGGTGGACTCGTCCAGCGGGGCCTGTAGCTGCGCGACCAGGTCGACACCGCCGAAGTTCAAGACATCGGCGCCGACAGCGTCGGCGAGGATCGCCACACGGGCGGCCGACGCCGGGTTGGTGACGAAACCGGCTGCCTGCGAGGTGACCCAGGCGACCGCGGAGTCGACGGTTTCGGCCTGGGTACTGGCCGAAACCAGCGCGAGGGTGCCGTCGATGGTGTACGTGGGGTCAGGGGTGACGCCGTCGAAGCCGATCAGGTACTGCCCGTCGGTGAACTGCTGGCCCAGCCAGTCGGCGGCCCGCGTGACCGCTTCGTCGGGGGCGCCATAGCTGGCAGCAGGCGTGACGATCGCCGCCATCGGGGCCATCAGCAGCCCGGCCGCAAGGGCAACGGCAGCCGCTTTGGTTCGCAGGGTCATCCCGGGTCCTTCCTTGGAGGTCCGGGGCGCCGCGGTCATTGCGCGCGACCTACTCGCAGACCTCGACGAGTTCTTATCGGTCAGATCGGTCTGGGTAGTCCGGCTGGGACGCTTGCGTCCATCACGGCTGCGGGTCAGCCTTGGGTTCTCACCAAGTTCCCCCGTCCTGATCTGCGAAGATCCTACCCCAGGGCTTCAGCGGCGGCCATCGTGTGATTCGACGGTGGGCGTCGGTTCAGGCCGATGGCGGGGCCGGGAGCGTCAGGGGGGCCTTGATACCGGCGTCCTGGAAGGCTGCCATCACCCGTGCCCGGATTTCGCGTTCCACTGCCCACTGCTGGTCGCCCGGGCACTTCACCACGATGAGGTAGTTGGCCTGACCGCCCTCCAGACCGGTCATGCCGAGCACCTTCGGCGACTCCAGCATCTGTTCGGCCCACTCGGGTTCTTCCGCCAGCCCTCGGCAGACGTCGGTGAGCAGGCTGATCACCTGGCGGGGGTCTTCCGAATACGCGACCGGGATGTTGATGTTGGCGTTCGACCAACCCTGGGTGCGGTTGCCCAGCGTGACGATCTCGCCGTTTCGCACGTACCAGATCTCGCCGTTGGCGTCTTGGATGCGGGTGGCCCGCAGGCCGAGGGACTGGACGGTGCCGTTGAGTGGGCCGATGTCGATGTGGTCGCCGACCCCGAACTGGTCCTCCATCATCAAGAACAGCCCCGAGATGACGTCCTTGACCAGGCTCTGGGCGCCGAAGCCGATCGCGATGCCACCGATGCCGGCGGACGCCAGCGCCGGGGCGATGTTCACCCCGAGCGCCTGCAGCACCATGAAGACCACGATGAGGGCAAGCACGGCGTCCACCAACGAGCCGAGCATGGTGCCGACGGTGCGGGTGCGGTGGGCCTGACGTTCCATGCTCAGCCCGCCGGCCTGGGCGATCATCGCGGCGGCACGGGCCGACAGGCCCTCGCTCGGTTCCTCCGCCCGCTTGGCGGTGTGCTCGATCCAGCGCTTGATCAGCCGCTTCAGCAGGCCACGTGCCAACAGGGCGAGCACGCAGATGAGGACGATCTCGATTGCGGTGTCCGGCCAGACGAGGTTCATCTTGTCTCCGATGGTTGCCGATCAGGTGAGCAGGGCGCGCACCACATCTTGCAGTGGCGGGCCGGTGTGCTCGTAATCCATGACGCAGATCGCGTAGCGGCCCGCGTAGCCGATCGTCCAGCCATGCGACTTCGGTGGGACGTCATCGGTGTACTCCGCGGTGCCCGACTTGCCGCCCTCCAAGACACCTTGCAGACCGGTCAGCGTGCCCCCGGCCACCACGGCGCCCATCATGTCACGCAGGTCGGCGGCTTCGGACTCGGTCAGCGGGGCAGCGGTCGGGGTGGGCGCCTGGCCTGCCAGCAGGTAGGGGACGACCGTGTGGCCCGAACCGGCGGACGCTGCCTCGGCGGCCAGCGCCATCGGGGACATCAGTACGTTGCCCTGGCCGATCACGGCGGCGGCGCGGACCACCGGATCGTCGCTCGGTTCGACCGAACCGTAGAACGCGTCGAAGCCGGTCTCGAAGTCGACACCGATACCCAGGCTGGCGGCGGCGTCGTGCAGTTCGGTCTTGCCGAGACCAGCTGCGGCGTTCATGAACGCGGTGTTGCACGACTGCTGCAGGGCGGTGCGCAGCGGGATCCAGCCGGTGAAGGCGTCGGGATAACCCGGGTAGTTGGTGAAGACTCGGCCGTTGACCTCGGCCGTCGGGGTGCAGTCGACCATCGAGTCGGGGGTGTAACCACGCCTGAGCAACGCCAGCGAGGTGGCCACCTTCATGGTCGAGCCCGGCGGGTAGCGTCCGGTGGTGACGAACGATTGCGCTCCTGCGGACGGGGAACTGGCGGCCGCCAGAATGGCGCCGGTCTGCCGGTCGAGCACGGCCACCATGACCAGCGTCGAGTAGCCGGCGAGCACCTGTTCGGCACGATATTGCAGGTCGAGTTCCATGGTTAGCTGGAGCGGCGTGCCGGCGACCGGGTCGACCGAGAACAGCGTCCGATTCGGTGGCTTCGGGGTGGCCGGTGTGCCGGACGCGGAGCTGGGCGGTGCCGGGCTCGACGTCTCGGGTGGCAGTTCGGCCAGCTGGCTGTCACTGCGGCGGATGGCGGTGATCGAGTGGCCGGGCAGGCCGCGCAGCTGTTCGTCGTGGATCTTCTGCAACCCGCTGAGACCGACGACGTCGCCGAGTTGAATTGCGCCGTCGCTGGCGGCAATGATCTCGGCGGTGGCCTCGCCGGCGACCCCCAGGATGCCGCGCGCGAAGGTCGCCGTGGGGGCCAGGGGCAGAGTGTCGGCGAAGGCCGCCGCCCCCGGGATCTGTTCGATCGCCGGTGGTACGGTGCCCTCGCGCAGCGTGATGGCCAGCACGAATGCCTGCGGCCCGGACGCCGCCACGAGTTGCGCGTACGGCTCGGCCTCGATGCCGACCAACCCCGCCAAGGCCCGGGCGGACGCGTCGGTCTGGTCCGGTTCGACGCGGGTCTTGTCGATGCCCACCCGGTAGACGTCCCGGTCTTCGACGATCGCCGCGCCCGCGGCGTCCAGAATCGAGCCCCGCTTCGCCGGGGTGCGTTCGTGGTACAGCCGCGAGTTGGCGTCCAGGTCGGGGTGGACGATGGTCGGCGCCCACTCGAGGCGCCATTGCTCGCCGACCTGGCGCAACACGGCGGTGCTGGTGAACTCGAAATTGGCCTGCGGGAAGATGTAACGCTGCACCAATTGGACGTCGGCGGTTTGCTTGCCGTCGTAGCCGATCTCGCCGACGTCCACCTCGGGCAGCAGGCCCGACATGGCGCTCATCGCCTGCTGGTAGTCGGTCTCGGCTCGTTCGGCATCGCCGGTCAGCGCCAGCCCGCCGATCGTGCCTGCCGACAGCGCGTCGGCCAGTTGCGCCGCCAACTGGCCGACACCGTCTGGCGGGGTGGGCGCGAACGGCGACCCGGGGTTGTTGGTGCAGCCGGTGATGGCCAGCAGGAATGCCAGCACGGCCGCCAGTCGGCGGATGGTCCTTGCCCTCCCATTCACGATGGGCAGCCTAACCGTTGGCCACGACAAAACCCGCGCCGCCCATCCGCACCGGATCTCCGGTGTGAACGGGCCGCAGCGCCTAGCTTGGAGGAATCGACTTCGAGGAGGCCCCATGCCCACGTTGACCACAGCCGGGAGCAACCCCACCGAGCTCTCGTACTCCGACACCCAGGGCATCGGTCGTCCAGTGGTCCTGATCCATGGCTGGCCGGCATCGCAGCAGTCGTGGCAGGCGATCTCCGCCGCCCTGCAAGAGGCGGGCCATCGGGTCATCGTCTACGATCGCCGCGGCTTCGGCGATTCCGGGCAACCCGCCGAGGGCTACGACTACGACACGTTCGCCGCCGACCTGGACGATCTGCTGACCGCCCTCGACCTGGTGGATGCGGTGCTGGTCGGCTTCTCGATGGGCGGCGGAGAAGTGGCCCGCTACGTCGCCAACTACGGCACCGCGCGCATCACCGGCGCGGTCTTCGTCAGCGCCATCACGCCCTGCTTGGACGCGTCCCTGCCCGACAATCCGGAGGGCGGCTTCACCCCCGAGGCGGCGGCCGGCATGCAGGCGGGGCTCCGGGCCGATCCTGAGGGCTTCCTCACCAGCTTCCTGACGAATTTCCACTCGGTGCCCGGCGACGGTGAACCGCGATTGATGGTGCCCCGCGAGCAGGTCTCGGCCGCCATTGAGGTGGCCAAGCAAGCCAGCCTGGACGCGCTCGCGATCTGTATCGGGCTCTGGCTGACCGACTTCCGAGCTGACCTCGCGGCGATGAGCGTGCCCACGCTGGTGATCCACGGCGACGGCGACCAGATCGTCCCGTTCCCGGCCAGCGGCCGACGGATGCCACACTTCGTGCCGGACGCCGAGGTGCACGTGATCAGCGGAGGCCCGCACGGGGTGCTGGCCTCCCATCCCGACGAAGTGGCCGCCGCGCTGCTGGTGTTCCTGGCCTGAGTCCGGGTGCGGGCCTATTCGGCTGACGACTTGGCCCAGCGATTCACCCCAGCCTCCACGGCGAAGGCCTCGATACGGGCGAGTTCGGCATCGCTGAACTCCAGGTTCGACAAGGCGCCCAAGTTGGCACGCAATTGCTCGACGCTGGACGCGCCGACCAGCGTCGAGGTGACCCGCTCGTCGCGCAAGATCCACGCCAATGCCATCTGGGCCAGACTCTGGCCGCGCTGCTCGGCGATCTCGTTCAGCGCGCGGACGCGTCCCAGCACTTCGTCGGTGAGACGGTCGCGGTTGAAGGACCCACCGCGGGCGCCGCGCGAACCCTCGGGGATGCCGTCCAGGTAGCGATCGGTGAGCAGACCCTGCGCGAGCGGGCTGAACGCGATGATGCCCATGCCCTCTTGCTCGCACCGGTCCAGCAGCGAGCCCTGCCCGTCTTTGTCCTGCTCGATCCAACGGTTGAACATGGAGTAACTCGGTTGGTGGATGAGCAGCGGGGTGCCCAGCTCACGCGCGATCCTCGCGGCGTCCGCGGTGCGGGCTGCGGAGTAGCTGCTGATCCCGGCGTACAACGCCTTGCCCGATCGCACTGCCTGGTCGAGTGCCGCCACGGTCTCTTCGAGCGGGGTATCGGGGTCGAACCGGTGGGAGTAGAAGATGTCCACGTAGTCGACGCCCAGCCGGCGCAGCGACTGGTCGAGTGAGGCGAGCAAATACTTGCGGGAGCCACCGCCTTGGCCGTACGGTCCGGGCCACATGTCATATCCGGCCTTGGTCGAGATGATCAGCTCATCGCGGTACGGTGCCAGGTCGGTGCGCAGCAGGGCGCCGAAGTTGATCTCGGCCTGGCCGGGCGGCGGGCCGTAGTTGTTGGCCAGGTCGAAGTGGGTGATGCCGGCGTCGAAGGCAGCCCGGACGATCGCGCGCTGGCTACCGAACTTGTGCAGGTCGCCGAAGTTTTGCCACAGACCCAGCGAGATCGCCGGCAGCAGCAGCCCGGAGCGTCCGGTTCGGCGGTAGGTCATGGTGCCGTCGTAGCGGGTGTGAGAGGCCTGGTACGAGATTCCGTCGGTCAGCATGCTCCCATTGTGGGCCGCATCAGATCAGGGCGCCCAGTGCTTGCCATTCCTGCCAGGAGTAGGTCCAGCAGCCGAAGGTCTGGTACGCCTGCACCGGGAAGGTGCTGCCGGTGAACTCGGCCGGGTCGCCCACCAGCGTGAAGTCGAAGAGCCACTGCGCGTTCGCATTGCTCAGCCCGGTGCAGCCATGGCTCACATTGCTGTTGCCGTGCGCAGCATCGGCCCAAGGGGCGGCGTGGAAGTACTCGCCCGACCAGGTCAGCCGCTGCGCGTAGTAGGCAGTGATCCGGTAGCCCTCAGGACTGCTGTGCGGCACCCCGTAGCTCTCGGAATCCATGGTCACCTGGGCCAGCTTCTCCATGATCAACTTCGTGCCGGTCATGGTTTCGTAGCCCGGTTTGCCCATGCTGACCGGCAGGATCGAGACGACCTCGCCGTTGCGCAGGCAGGTCAGGGTGTGGGTGTCGATGTTGGCCTGCAGGACGCGCAGATCGCCGTACACGTAGTCGGCCGCAGCATCGGCGAGCACCCAGGTGTCGCCGCCGGGCAGGCCGGCCGCGTTCACCTCCACGTGGGCGGTGGAGCCCTGTGCCCAGTAGGTCTTCGGACGCCACTGCAGAGTGGTCTCGTCCAACCAGCCCCAGGCGCCCTCTTGGGGCGGATTCGTGGTGACCACGGCGGTCTTCTCGATGGCGGCACGCTGCTCGTCGCGGATCGGTATGTCGAACCGAACCCAGATCGGCATGCCGTTGCCGACCGGCTGGCCGTCGGCGAAGCGGAAGTCGGCCTCGACGACCAAGTCGGGGCTGACGGTGGTGATGGTGGCCTCCGCGCTTTCATGTGGCTTGCCGGCGGCGGTCAGCACGCTCACCTTGACGTGATAACTCGAGCCCAGCAGCAGGGCGCCGCGGTCTGGGCGCCACTGGCCGTCCTGGACGCTGCCCGGGATCGTCGCGCCGGTGGCGTCGGTGACGACGACCTCGCCGATGGAGCCGTGCTCGACCTCGATGTTGATCGGCTCGTTCGGCCACATCGTTGCCAGACCGTGGGCGGTGCTGATGGTGGCCACCGGGCTCGTGCTTGTGGGGGTACGCTGTGGCGCGCCAGACCCACCGGCCGCCCCGGTTGGGGCGTCCCTGGAAGCGTCCGGGTTGTTCGAGCATCCGACCAGCGCGACTCCAGCGGCACCCACGAGCACCGCACGCCGGGTGACTGAGTCAGTGATGGGGGAAGTGGCCATCTGTCCTCCAAAGCATCCCGATGATTCTAGGCCACGACCCGCCGGGGCCGGCCGTTGGTCTGACTCAGATCCTTCGATTCCTTGCCGGCAGGAGGATGACCGTACCCCACCTTCACTCAAAAAACGTTTCAAACCCAAACTCGAATGGCAACCGATACCAAACCGAAGGAAGCTGGACAGTCAACCCGGCATCATGGGGCCATGACACGAGCGGTGCAGGTGGTCGTGCGTGGCCGGGTGCAAGGTGTCGGCTTCCGCTACTCGGCGCAGTGGCAGGCCAAGGCGAACGGGCTCGGCGGCTGGGTGCGCAACCGGGACGACGGGTCGGTCGAGTGCTGGCTGGAGGGCCCGGCGGCGAAGGTCGCTGCGATGCTCGACTGGCTGGCGATCGGCCCGGGCTATGCCCGGGTCACCCGCGTCGAGGTACGCGACACACAGCCGGCGGGCTTCACCCGCTTCGACGTGGTGAGCGACGCCTGACCAGCGCCGATGCGGGCGAGTTTGGGTACGGTGATGTCATGGGTCTTCTTCTGGTGACTGGTGGTGCGGGGTTTATCGGGTCGAACTTCGTGCATCGGGTCTTGGCGACCACCGATGATTCGGTGGTGGTTGTGGACAAGTTGACCTATGCCGGCAACCTGGCTTCGCTGGCCGGTTGCGCGGCGGATCGTTTTGAGTTTGTGCAGGGTGACATCTGCGACCGTGAGTTGGTCGATGGGTTGGTGGCGCGGGCGGACGCGGTCGTCCATTTCGCTGCCGAGTCACACAACGACAACTCGCTGCGCAATCCCGAGCCGTTCATCACCACGAACCTGTTCGGCACGTTCGTGTTGTTGGAGGCGGTTCGCAAGTACGACAAGCGTTACCACCACATCAGTACCGACGAGGTCTACGGCGATCTGGAGTTGGACGATCCGCAGCGGTTCTTGGAGACGACCGGTTACAACCCGTCGAGCCCGTATTCGGCGTCGAAGGCGGGTTCTGATCATTTGGTGCGGGCTTGGGCCCGCAGTTTCGGGGTGCGGGCGACGATCAGTAATTGTTCGAACAACTACGGGCCTCGGCAGCACATCGAGAAGTTCATTCCGCGCCAGATCACCAACATCATTGATGGTGTCCGCCCGAAGCTGTACGGGCTGGGCCGCAATGTGCGTGACTGGATTCATGTCGATGACCACAATGCGGCGGTGTTGCGGATCCTGGAAGCCGGCCAGGTCGGCCAGACGTATCTGATCGGTGCTGATGGTGAGCGGGACAACAAGTCGGTGATCGAGTTGTTGCTCACCTTGATGGGTCAGCCGACCGATGCGTATGACCAGGTCAACGATCGGCCGGGTCACGACCTGCGGTACGCGATCGACGCCACGAAGTTGCGGACGGAGTTGGGTTGGCTGCCGGTCTACTGCGATCTTGAGTCGGGGTTGGCGGCGACGATCGATTGGTATCGGGGCAACGAGGCTTGGTGGCGTCCGCAGAAGGCGGCGGTGGAGGCCAAGTACGCCGCGCAGGGCCAGTGAGACGCGAAGTGGCCGGGTTTCAGGCGGGCAAGCCGCTCCAGGTCACCTTGACGCCGATTCCAGGGTTGTTGCGCGTTGATCTTGCGGTGCATGCCGACAGTCGGGGCTGGTTCAAGGAGAACTGGCAGCGCGCGAAGATGGTGGCCCTCGGCCTGCCGGATTTCGGGCCGGTGCAGAACAACATCTCGTTCAACGACGAGGTGGGTGTCACTCGGGGTATCCACGCCGAGCCTTGGGACAAGTTCATTTCGGTGGCGACCGGTCGGGTCTTCGGGGCCTGGGTCGATCTGCGGGCCGGTGACAGCTTCGGAGCGGTTTACTGCTGCGAGATCGACCCGGGTGTGGCGGTCTTCGTGCCGCGCGGGGTCGGCAATTCATATCAGACCTTGGAGCCGGGCACCGCTTACAGCTATCTGGTGAATGCGCACTGGAGCCCGGAGGCGTCCTACACGATCCTGAACCTGGCCGACGAGACCGTGGCGATCGACTGGCCGATCGAGTTGGGGGAGGCCATCTTGTCCGCGAAGGACGAGGGCCATCCCCGGCTGGCCGAGGTGACGCCGTTCGCCGAGCCGTCCCGGGAGAATCGGGTGCTGGTCGTCGGCGCGAACGGGCAGTTGGGACGCGAACTGTTGCGCCAGTTGTCGGCGACGGGTTACCGGGTGACCGGGGTTGGGCATGGCGACCTGGACATTTCGGACGCCGGGCAGGTGGCCGGGGCGGACTGGTCCGGGTTCGACATCGTGATCAACGCTG
>RRZT010418157.1_pt1 | contig 47461 bp, 39 predicted proteins | sample 2165551 | NCBI WGS metagenome assembly RRZT01 (sample SAMN10456910, study PRJNA506462) | wastewater metagenome | biome: wastewater; feature: sludge; material: wastewater sludge; isolation source: wastewater sludge with Escherichia coli K12::gfp cells carrying plasmid... | place: USA: Moscow, Idaho... | reverse complement strand
CTGGCCGACGGCTTTGCCGATTCCAGGCCTTTCCGCATCCTGGCGCCGCGCATGGCCGCTAGCGAATTCGAGCCGGTGCAGTGGAAGGTGGCCACGCTGCTGAAAGACCTCGACAACGTCCTGGCGGCCGCAGTCCAGGCCGGACTGGAGCTGCCGTGCGCCGGACTGGCCGCCGAGCGGCTGCGCCAGCAGGCCGACCGTGCCGGACTGGCGCAGGCTGACCTCAGCACCATCATCAGGCTCTATCAGCAGGAGTAAGCCATGCCTCGCCTTGCCGCCAACCTGTCACTGCTGTTTGCCGACCGGCCATTGCCGGAGCGCTTTGCCGCGGCCCGCCGGGCCGGCTTTGACGAGGTAGAAATCCAGTTCCCCTACTCGCATTCCATCCCGGAATTGGCTACCGCCTGTCAGGCTGCCGGTGTGCGGGTGGTACTGATCAATCTGCCAGCAGGCGACCTAATGCAGGGTGGCGACGGGCTGGCCTGCGTTCCGGCGCAGACTGATGCCTTTGTTGATGCGCTGCAACAAGGGTTGGCCTACGCCACGGCACTGGACGTGCAGTGCGTCAACGTGCTGGCTGGCCGCCTACCGGCCGGCGTCAGCCGCCAGCAGGCCCTGGCCACACTGACCGGACGGCTGCAACTGGCCTGCCGCACGTTTGCCCCGCATGGCATTACCGTCACCTGCGAAGCCATCAATCCGCTCGACATGCCGCGCTTTCTGGTCAATGACTGCGATGACATGGAAGCCCTGCGCCAGGCGGTCGGCTGTAACAATTTCGGCCTCCAGTTTGATATTTATCACATGGCCCGCCAGCAGCATGACGTGACAGCACTGCTGGAAAAACATGCTGCCCACATCGTGCATATCCAGTTTTCCGACTGTCCCGGCCGGGGTGCTCCCGGCACTGGAACACTTGATTTCAAACGGATTTTCATGAAGATCAGGGAAATTGGCTACCGTGGCAGCGTGGCGGCCGAGCTGCTGGACCCGGACGGAACTTTTACGACATCCAGATGTAATTTCTGAGCAAATTCATAGGGTTGACCAATAGGGTCCCAGCCCCTAGAATCCAACCCCATGAATTTGAAGAGATTTCTATGGCATACCCTTAGTGCCCTTACATTGACTGCCACCGTTGCCGCTTTCCAGCCGGCCATGGCAGCCATGTACGGGTATATCGACAACGACGGCCGGGTCCACATCAGCAGCAGCAAGCTCGACCCGCGCTATCAGCCCATCCCGCCGGGACAGACCCTGCAACCGGCCAAAAAAACTCCTTCACTCGTGGCACTGAAGCCGGCCAGGCCGGTGGAGGCCCATCCGGCCCGCGTAGGACGCTACCGCGACCTGGTGGAGCAGGTGGCCGACAAGTACGACCTCAACCCCGACCTGATGCACGCCATCATCAGCGTCGAGTCCGGTTACAACCCCAAGGCTGTTTCCAACCGCGGCGCCCGTGGCCTGATGCAGCTGATGCCGGCCACCGGCAAGCGCTTTGGCGGCCGCCAGCTGTCTGATCCCAAACAGAACCTCGAAGCCGGTGCCAGGTATCTCGCCTACCTGCTCGACAAGTTCGACAACCGGCTGACGCTGGCCATTGCCGCCTACAACGCCGGCGAAGGCGCCGTGCAACGCTACGGTACCGTGCCGCCCTACAAGGAAACCCGCAACTACGTGGCCAAGGTGATGGCGACCTACGTGGCCGCCAGCAGCGACGATACGCCGTCGCTGGGTTCGTCCATGTCGAGCTGATCACGCTCACCGTCTGCCGCATGCAAAAACGGGCACCTGCAACGGTGCCCGTTTTTGTCGTCCTGCCGCCAGGTCAGGCCAGTGCCGCCAGCAGTTTGCCGTGCACGCCGCCAAAGCCGCCGTTGCTCATCACCAGCACTTGGTCACCCGGCTGCGCCTCGGCGGCCACCGCCGCCACCAGTGCGTCCAGATCGCCAAACGACTGCGCCTTGCCGCCCAGCGGCGCCAGCGCCGCCGCCAGATCCCAGCCCAGCCCGCCCTGATAGCCGAACACCCGGTCGGCCTGTGCCAGACTCGCCGGCAGTTCGGCCTTCATGGTGCCGAGCTTCATGGTATTGGAGCGCGGCTCCAGCACCGCCAGGATGCGCGCCGCCCCCACCCGCGCCCGCAAGCCAGCCACCGTGGTGGCAATGGCAGTGGGATGGTGGGCAAAGTCGTCGTAAACCGTCACGCCGTTGACACTGCCCTTCACCTCCATGCGGCGCTTCACGTTGGCAAACATCGCCAGGGCGGCACAGGCATCCTGCGGCCGCACGCCGGCATGGCGGGCGGCCGCTACCGCCGCCACCGCATTGAGCCGGTTGTGCTCACCCATCAGGCTCCAGCGCACCCGCCCGACAATATTGCCGTCCAGCAGCACGTCGAAATGGCCGTCGTCATCGGCTTCCCCGGCCTGCCAGCCGCTGCCGGCCGGCGCAGCAAAGGTTTCCACCGGCGTCCAGCAGCCGCGCTCCAGCACCCGCGCCAAGCTCGCTTCGCGGCCGTTCACCACCAGCCGCCCGGTGCCCGGCACGGTGCGCACCAGATGATGGAATTGCGTTTCGATCGCCGGCAGATCGGCGAAGATGTCCGCATGATCGAACTCAAGATTGTTGAGGATGGCCGTGCGCGGGTGGTAGTGGACGAACTTGCTGCGCTTGTCGAAAAACGCCGTGTCGTATTCGTCGGCCTCGATCACGAATAACGGGCTTTCGCCGCCCGGCTCCTGTGCCGGTTCGCCCGGCAGGCGGGCGGACACGGCAAAGTTTTCGGGAATGCCGCCGATCAGGAAACCCGGTGCCAGACCGTTGGCTTCGAGAATCCACGCCAGCATGGAGCTGGTGGTGGTCTTGCCGTGCGTGCCGGCCACGGCCAGCACCCAGCGCCCGGCCAGCACGTTTTCCGCCAGCCATTGCGGGCCCGAGGTATACGGCAGGCCACGGTCGAGGATCGCCTCCATCAGCGGCATGCCACGCTTGACCACGTTGCCGATCACGAAGATGTCCGGTTGCACGCGCTCGAGCTGGCCGGCCTCGAAGCCTTCGATCAGCTCGATGCCCAGCGCCTCGAGCTGGGTCGACATCGGCGGATAGACATTCTGGTCGCAGCCCGTCACCGTGTGGCCGGCCGCCCGCGCCAGTGCAGCGATGCCGCCCATGAAAGTACCGCAAATGCCGAGGATGTGGATGTGCATGGTCTGGTCCCGCAAGAAAACGGGCGCTTTGCCAGCGCCCGTCAAGGTGACTGAAAACGCCGATTTTACCCGGCAAAGAACACCCAGGTCATGAGGGCAAACAGCGGCAACAGGATGGCACCGGACCACAGCATGTAGCCAAAGAAGCTCGGCATCTTCACGCCCTGCCCTTCGGCAATCGCCTTGACCATGAAATTGGGTGCATTGCCGATGTAGCTGTTGGCGCCCATGAACACGGCACCGGCCGAAATCGCCGTCAGGGTGGCCGGCATGGCCTCCATCAGGTGAGCGGCATCGCCGTGGGCCAGATTGAAGAACACCAGGTAGGTCGGTGCGTTGTCGAGAAAGCTCGACAGTGCACCGGTCAGCCAGAAGTACATGCCGTTGACCGGCGTGCCGTCCGGCGTGCTGACCAGCGCCACGAGGCTTGCCAGGGCACCGTCCGGCCCGGCGCGCAAAATGGCCAGTGCCGGCGCCATGACCACGAAGATGCCGGCAAACAGCTTGGCCACCTCGAGGATCGGCCCCCAGTCAAAATCGTTGGCTTCACGGCAGGCCTTCGGTGTCAGCCACAGCGACAGGCCGGCCGCCAGCAGCATCAGCCCGTCACGCACCACGCCCTCCAGCGGCAGCTCCACTCCACCCGGCAGGGTGAAATGCACGCCGGACTGCCAGATTCCGGACAACACCACGGCTCCCACCACCAGGGCCAGCCACAGGAAATTGAGCCGGCCGGCAATGCCCAGCGGGGTATCCGGCGTCGGGTCCGGCCGGGCAAAGTCTTCCTTGCGGTAGAAATGGCTGTCGAGCAGGTAGAACACCGCCAGCAGCACCAGGGCCGCGAATGCCACCGGAGCAGCCATGTGGCTGATCGTCCAGCCAAAGCTCACGCCCTTGAGGAATCCGAGGAACAGCGGCGGATCGCCGATCGGTGTCAGTCCGCCGCCGATGTTGGCCACAAGGAAGATGAAGAACACCACCACATGCACGTTGTAGCGGCGCTGGTCATTGGCCCGCAGGACCGGCCGGATCATCAGCATGGCCGCCCCGGTGGTACCCATCAGGCTGGCCAGCACCGTGCCGATGGCGAGGAGGCCGGTATTGAGGGCCGGTGTGCCGGAAAGGTTGCCCCGGATCAGGATACCGCCCGAAATGACATACAGCGCAAACACCAGGATGATGAACGGCAGGAATTCGGCCACCAACGCGTGCATCAGCACGCTGCCGGCGACTTCATGGCCGTACACCAGCAGGGCCGGCAGCAAAAAGGCCAGCGCCCAGAAGGCACTGACCTTGCCGAAATGGTGGTGCCAGAAACCGGCCACCAGCAGCGGACACAGGGCAATCGACAACAGGATGCCGGCAAACGGCAACGCCCACAGCAACGACAGCTCGGCTCCCGGCAGGCCGGAAGCCATGCTCACGCCCGGTGCCAGCAGCAAAGGCACCGCAAATGCAAAACCACGCATGTTGAATTCCGTGCCGCTGGCACGGACCCCCTTTTTAATCACGATTGTCCGGCTCGGCATCCTGCGTTTACCCGCGGGTGCCGGCATCAAAAAAGGCCCGGCCTGGTGGCCGAGCCTGTTGCACCCGCAGTCTTACTGGGTACCCTTCTGGATGAATTCGATCTTGTAGCCGTCCGGGTCCTCGACAAAGGCAATGACGGTCGTGCCGTGCTTCATCGGGCCGGCTTCGCGTACCACCTTGCCACCACGGGCGCGCACCGCTTCACAGGTGGCGGCGGCATCGTCCACTTCGACGGCCAGATGGCCGAATGCAGTGCCAAGGTCGTACTGCGCGGTGTCCCAGTTGTGGGTCAGCTCGATCACGCTGGCGCGGTCTTCGCTGTCGTAGCCGACAAAGGCCAGCGTGAAACGTCCTTCGGGGTAGTCGTTGCGACGCAACAGGCGCATGCCGAGCACGTCGGTATAAAACGCGATCGAGCGATCCAGATCGCCGACCCGCAGCATGGTATGCAAAAGACGCATGGAAACCTCTTCAAATCCACAAAAACACGTTAGATCACGGCGTACAGGTGACCGTGATGCCTGAGCCAGTCGTGCCCGCGCCGCCAGTCCGGATACAGGCGTTCGACCTCGGCCCAGAAGCGCACACTATGATTCATTTCGACCAGATGCGCGAGTTCGTGCGCCACCACGTAATCGATGGCAAACAGGGGCGCCTGCACCAGCCGCCAAGCCAGGCTGACCGTGCCGGTGGCCGAGCAGCTGCCCCAGCGCCGCCGGGCCGGTGACAGCCGCACCTTGACTGGCGCGCGTTGCCAGCGTTCTGCAAATTGCGGAATCCGTCCGGGCAGGCACCGTGCGGCCTGTTTTTGCAGGCCGAGCGCCAGCAGGCGCTGTTCTTCGTCCGGTGCCAGTCCCTCGGGCAAGAGGCAAAGCCCGTCGCGCCACTGACCACGGGCGTCGCAATCCGACCGGCGTTCCAGCCGCCAGCGCTCGCCCAGCAGCCACACGCCCTCACCGGCGGCATCCTGCATGGCGTCCTGCGCCTGCCGGCGTGACTGCTGCCGCTGCCAGGCTTTGGCCAGCCACGTTTCCTTGCTGCGCACAAATGCCTCGATGCGTGCCTGCGGCATGCGCAAGGGTGCCCGCGCCTCGATCCCCTCTGCCGTTACGTGCAGTGCCAGCGTCTTGCGCGCCGACCGGCACAGCCGGACCGGCAGCACCAGACCGTCAGGCAGGTTGAGCCACAGCACGGCGGGCCTTGTCTTCGGCACTGGCAAACGGGCCGACACCGGAAATTTCCGCCTGCCGTGCCTCGATCCAGTTTTCCACTTCGCGGGTCAGTGCCTCGGGACCGCGTCCGTCCGGCATGATCGGCGGGCCGATCACCACGGTGATTTCACCCGGATACTTCAGGAAGCTGTTGCGGGGCCAGAATTCACCGGAGTTGTGCGCCACCGGCACCAGCGGAATATCCAGCTCCCTGGCCAGACGGGCCGCTCCCGGACGGTACTTGCCGCGCTTGCCGGCCGGCATGCGCGTGCCTTCGGGGAACACCACGATCCAGAAGCCGTCCTTTTCCACCCGCTCCCGCCCCTGTTCCAGCAGCTGCCGGTTGGCCGAAGCCTTGTTCTTGCGGTCGATCATGATCGAGTTGATGCAGGCCAGTCCCCAGCCGAGAAAGGGAATCCACATCAGCTCTTTTTTGGCCACCCACACCTGCGGCGGGAACATGGCCTGCAAAGTCAGCGTTTCCCAGCCCGACTGGTGCTTGCAGGCAATCACCGACGGTGTGGACGGGATGTTTTCGGCACCGGTCACCCGGTAGTTCAGGCCGATCACGTGCCTGAGCCCCCACATCAGGACAAAGGCCCAGCGCGACACGACGTAATGCCGGAAGCGGCGCGGGAACGGCAGCAGCAGCGGCGCCAGCGTGCCGAACACCGGCACGCTCAGCGTCACGATCAGCCAGTAGGCAATATTGCGCAGGATCAGGATCAGCATCAGGACTCCAGGGAAATCAGCCACTCGGCGGCAGCATGCAGGTCATCAAACACCGGCGTACCGGCTGGCAGGTTGCCGGCGGCCTCGGTTTTCCGGCCCTTGCCGGTACGGACCAGGATGGCGCGCCCGCCCACGGCAGCCACGGCCTCCAGGTCGCGCAGGCTGTCGCCGACCAGCCAGAGCGATTCCGGCTTGACGCTGAAACGCTCGGCCACCTCCAGCACCATGCCCGGTGCCGGCTTGCGGCAGCTGCATCCGGCTTCCGGCTTGTGCGGGCAGAAAAACACGGCGTCGATGCGCCCGCCGGCCTTGCTGATCAGGTGATGCATTTTTTCGTGCATGGCATTGAGGGCATGCATGTCGAACAACCCGCGGCCGATGCCGGACTGGTTGGTGGCCACGACAACCCGCCAGCCAGCCTGGGAAAACAGGGCAATCGCCTCTGCGGCCTTCGGCAGCGGCACCCATTCAAGGCTGTTTTTGACGAAATCGTCGCGGTCGTGGTTGATCACGCCATCGCGGTCGAGAATGACGATTTTCATGGAACGGCACGCCTGTCAGTGAGATTGGATGGAGGGTGCATGACGCAACCAACCCGCAGCACAGGCTGCGGGTTGGCATGCACACACCCGCCGGCCGGGATTATTCCGCCAGCAGCGAAATGTCGGCCACGCGGTTGAAGAGGCCGGCCAGCCGGGCCAGCAGTGCCAGCCGGTTGGCCCGTACGGCGGCATCGTCAGCCATCACCATCACGCCGTCAAAGAAGGCATCCACCGGTGCCTTGAGCACGGCGAGGCGGCTGAGGGCCGTGGCATAATCACGGGCGGCAAAGGCTGCTTCGACGGTCGGCAGCACGGCATCGATGGACTGCCACAGTTCGGTTTCGGCGGTTTCGGTCAGCAGGGCGGCATCCACACCGGTCGGCAGCTCACCTTCAACCTTCTTGAGGATGTTCTTGACCCGCTTGTTGGCGGCAGCCAGTGCGGCGGCTTCCGGCAGGGCACGGAATGCGGCCACGGCAGCCAGCACGGCCGGCACTTCGTCAAAGTGTCCCGGCTCCAGCGCCAGCACGGCATCCACTTCGTCGGCACGGGTGGCGGCATCGGCGGTCAGCAGGTTCTTCAGGCGCTCCAGCATGAACACGTACAGCGCCGGCGCGGTATCAGCGGCCAGCTTGCCGGCCGGGAAGGTAGCCACGGCACGTTCCAGCAGGGCCTTGAGGTCCAGCCGGGCGTTCATCAGCATGCGCATCACGCCCAGCGCCTGCCGGCGCAGGCCGAACGGGTCCTTGTCGCCGGTCGGCACCAGACCGATGCCCCAGATGCCTGTCAGCATTTCCAGCTTGTCGGCCAGTGCCACGGCGGTGGCGATGTCGCCGTCGGGCAGGCTGTCACCGGCAAAGCGCGGGTGGTAGTGGCCTTCGATGGCATCGGCAACGACTGGCAGTTCGCCGTCGATCAGGGCGTAATAACGGCCCATGACGCCTTGCAACTCGGGGAATTCGCCCACCATGTCGGTCAGCAGGTCGGCCTTGGCCAGCCGGGCGGCGCGTTCGGCAATGGCGGCATCGGCACCGAGGGCGCGGGCAATGTCACCGGCCAGCACGGCCAGCCGTTCGGTGCGCTCCAGCTGGCTGCCCAGCTGGTTGTGGTACACCACGTCGGCCAGACGCGGAATGCGGGCTTCGAGCTTCTGCTTCTGGTCCTGCTCGAAGAAGAACTTGGCATCGGACAGGCGGGCGCGCAGCACGCGCTCGTTGCCCTTGATGATGTGCGACGGATCAGCGGTTTCCAGGTTCGACACCAGCAGGAAGCGGTTCATCAGCCGGCCGTTGGCGTCCAGCAGCGGGAAATACTTCTGGTTCTGCTGCATGGTGAGGATCAGGCATTCCTGCGGCACCTTGAGGAATTCGGCCTCGAAGCCGGCTTCCAGCACCACTGGCCATTCGACCAGCGCAGTCACTTCGTCCAGCAGGGCATCGTCGGCGGCGATGGTGGCGTTCAGGCGCCGGGCCGCGGCATCCAGTCCGGCCCGGATACGCTCGCGACGGTCGTCAAAACCGGCCACGACACGGCCTTCCTGCTCCAGCACCCGTGCGTAGGATTCGGCATCCGGCAGGGTGATGTCGCCTTCGGACAGGAAACGGTGGCCGCCGGTGATGCGGTCGGAGAACAGTCCCAGCACTTCGCAGTCGATGATTTCGCTGCCGTACAGGGCCACCAGCTTGTGCACCGGCCGCACGAAGGTGACGTCGCTGTCGCCCCAGTGCATGACCTTCGGGATCGGCAGCTTGCGGACCGATTCCTGCACGGCGCGCGGCAATTCGTCTGCCAGCCGGGCTCCGGCTGCGGTGTAGGTATAGAAGAAGGTTTCGTGCTTGCCGTCCGGGCGACGTTCGAACTGCGCCACGGCGTCCAGTGCAATGCCGCGGGCTTCAAGCTTTTTGCGCAAGGCCGGGCTGGGCTGGCCGTCGGCAGTCAGGGCAACGGCGACCGGCATGATCTTTTCGGTGACATCGCGGTCAGGGGCGGTGGCGCGGACATGGTCGATGCTGACGGCCAGCCGGCGCGGGCTGGCCCAGGCCGTGGCAACGGCGTTGTCCTCCAGCAGGCCGGCCCGGGCGAGTTCGGCACGGATCACGTCGGCGAAGCTCTCGCCCAGACGCTTGAGCGCCTTGGGCGGCAGCTCTTCGGTAAACAGTTCAACGAGCAGGGTGGTCATGGTCTTGTGGGATCAATTCTGGTAAGCGGGATGGCGGACGGTCTGGCAGGCGATGTCGAGCATGGCAGCAGCCATCGAACCGTCTTCGACCTTGACGAACTGCCACATGTGGTCGGGCAGCGGGAACATGGTGGCCCAGGCCACCTTGCCGTTCTGGTCAAGATAGTCGGTGGCGATCATGGCGTAGCGATCGTTGTCGCAGTCCAGCATCACGGTGTTCTTGCGGGCGAAGTAATTCACCTTGAGCGCCGGTTCGTACTGCTGCTTGCGGAAGGTTTCGCGGTGCGCGACCTGCAACAGGCGGCCGTGCCAGCGGAACGAGGCACGGTCCAGCGCCAGTTCCACGGCGGGGCCGCGCTGGTACACCATCCAGACCGGCTCGGCTGCAGCGGCCATGGCCGGCAGCAGGGCGAGTGCAAGCAGGCAGCCGGCGCGGCGGATCATTCGGCGGAATCCTGCTTGAGCATCGGGAAGCCCAGGGCTTCGCGGGCGTTGTAGTAGGCCTGGGCCACGCCGCGCGACAGTGTGCGGACCCGGCCGATGTAGGCAGCCCGTTCGGTCACCGAGATGGCACCACGTGCGTCCAGGAGATTGAAGGTGTGCCCGGCCTTGAGGACCATTTCGTAGGCGGGCAGCGCCAGCGGCACGTCGAGCAGCCGGCGGGCTTCCGATTCGTAGTACGAAAAGAGTTCGAAGAGCTTGGGCACGTTGGCGTATTCGAAGTTGTAGGTCGACTGCTCGACTTCGTTCTGGTGGTAAACATCACCATAGGTGACGACCTGGCCGCTGGGGTAAACGGTCCAGACGAGGTCGTAGACGTTTTCCACGCCTTGCAGGTACATGGCCAGACGCTCGATGCCATAGGTGATTTCGCCCAGCACCGGTTTGCAGTCAATGCCGCCCACTTGCTGGAAGTAGGTGAACTGGGTGACTTCCATGCCGTTGAGCCAGACTTCCCAGCCCAGCCCCCAGGCGCCAAGGGTCGGGTTCTCCCAGTCATCCTCGACAAACCGGATGTCGTGTACCGTGGGATCGATGCCCAGTTCGCGCAGCGATCCGAGATACAGCTCCTGGATGTTGTCCGGGTTGGGCTTCAGCGCCACCTGGAACTGGTAATAGTGCTGCAGGCGGTTGGGGTTTTCGCCATAGCGGCCGTCTTTCGGGCGACGCGAAGGCTGGACATAGGCCGCATTCCATGGCTCCGGACCGATGGCACGCAGGCAGGTGGCCGGGTGCGAAGTACCGGCGCCCACCTCCATGTCGAACGGTTGCAGGATGGCACAGCCCTGTTGGCCCCAATAGGTCTGAAGCTTGAGGATAATCTCTTGAAAAGTCAGCATGGACGCATGAATCCGGCAAAAATTTAATGGTCGATTCTACTCGTGATGGTGCACAGGAATCAAAAGGTTGCCGGCAACTTGAGCTGCCATCCGGGGCAGGTGCCCGGTTTTCCCGAGAGCACCGGCCTACCGTCAGCACCCCGGCGCTGGCCGAAGCATTTTTTCACAGTCACCTGTTGCAGAAAGGTTCTGCCCACGGTATAGTTCGCCTCCTGTTCAGCGCAGCACCAGCTGCACTGGATGGAGCAAGACAATTTGGGGGTATAGCTCAGCTGGGAGAGCGCTTGCATGGCATGCAAGAGGTCAGCGGTTCGATCCCGCTTACCTCCACCAAATTTCCGGTTTCTGTGTCAGGACAGTCTCAGAAGCCGCACCGGAAAAGTCCGGAACACACAATCTATCGGGGGTATAGCTCAGCTGGGAGAGCGCTTGCATGGCATGCAAGAGGTCAGCGGTTCGATCCCGCTTACCTCCACCAATTGAAAAAGCACTGGTTTTCACCAGTGCTTTTTCCTTTTCCGGCCTGCCTCCAATGACAAACCGCCCCCGGTCAGACCGGCAGGCGGTTCGGCATGATCAACCCCGGATCAATGACCCGCGGTCATCTTGGCGCTTTTCATGATCTTCATGAGCTTTTCGGTCGGCTTCAGCTTGCACTGGTCAACCACGACCGGAATGATCTTCTCCACTCCCTGGACATCAACCATCGCCGCGTCCGGCTTGCCTTTGTTGTTGAAGCCCTCGGCCCAGTACACCACCTTCGGCTTGAACGACTCGTCCAGATCCAGAAAATCCTGACAAGTCCACTTGTAATAGCCTTTCGGGCTGGCAGTCTTGCCTGCGGCATCAGCAGCATGTGCCATGCCTGCCCCCAGAGCCAGTGCCAAAGCGGCCAAAACGGTTGCGCTACGTGTCTTCATATTCTGTCCTCAGTCGTTAAACAATGGCGCAGCCCAACCAGCCCTGCCCTTGCGACAGATAAAAGTTGTCCACGCTTCCTGACGGGATAGCCCTCACGCATGAAATTTCAAGCAAAAACTGCCGAATGGCGTGACATACACTGCAAAAAAACCGCCCTTGCCCGGGCGGTTTTTCGTACATGAGAGACCGGATCAGCCGATACGCATGCCCGGTCTGGCGCCCTCATCCGTATCCAGCAGGAACAGGCCTTCGCTGTCATCCATGCCCGACGCGCAGACAATCATCCCGGCCGACACACCAAAGCGCATCTTGCGCGGTGCCAGGTTGGCCACCACGATCACGTTGCGCCCCACCAGCTTTTCCGGCTCTCCGTAGGCCTTGCGGATGCCCGAGAAAATGTTGCGCTGCTCGAAGCCCAGATCGACGGTGAACTGCAACAGCTTGTCCGAACCTTCGACAAACTGGCAGGCCAGCACCTTGCCCACCCGCAGGTCGAGTTTGGCAAAGTCGTCAATGGTGATGGTGTCGGCCAGCGGCTCGAAGGCGCTGGCGGCAGGCTGTTGGGTTTCCATGCTTTGCCTGTTCGCTTCAATCAGTTTTTCGATCAGCACCGGGTCGATGCGCTGCATCAGGTGCTGGTACGGCTTGATGGTGTGGCCCAACAGCACCGTGCCGGCATCAGCCCAGCTCAGCGGCGCCACGTCGAGGAAAGCCTCGACACCCTCGGCGAGCTTCGGCAGCACCGGCTTCAGGTAAATCGCCAGCAGGCGGAACGCGTTGATCAGCACCGTGCACACTTCGTGCAGGCGGGCGTCCATGCCCGCCTGGCGGGCCAGCTCCCACGGCTTGTTGGCGTCCACGTAGGCATTGACCAGATCTGCCAGCGCCATCACGTCACGCAGCGCCTTGGCGTATTCACGCGCCTCGTAGGCAGCGGCAATGCTGCCCGCCTCGGCCAGCAGACGACCCAGCGGCTCGACATCGCTCACGCCGTCGGCCAGACGGCCGTCAAAACGCTTGGTGACAAAACCGGCAGCCCGGCTGGCGATATTGACAAACTTGCCCACCAGGTCCGAATTCACCCGCGCCACAAAGTCATCCAGGCTCAGGTCGATGTCCTCGATGCGGGCATTGAGCTTGGCAGCGATGTAGTAGCGCATCCACTCCGGATTCAGGCCGCAGTCGAGGTAGCTCCTGGCGGTGATGAAGGTGCCGCGCGATTTCGACATCTTCTGGCCGTCCACGGTCAGGAAACCGTGGGCAAACACGCCGGTCGGCGTGCGGTAGCCGGCGTACTTCAGCATTGCCGGCCAGAACAGCGCGTGGAAATACAGGATGTCCTTGCCGATGAAGTGATACATCTCGGCCTTGGAATCCGCCTTGAACCACTCGTTGAAATCAATGCCGATGCGGTCGCACAGGTTCTGGAACGAGGCCATGTAGCCGATCGGTGCGTCCAGCCACACATAGAAATACTTGCCCGGCGCATCCGGAATCTCGAAGCCGAAATACGGCGCATCGCGGCTGATGTCCCAGTCCTGCAGGCCACCCTCGATCCACTCGTTCATCTTGTTGAGCGACTCGGGTTGCAGGTGCGGCTGCACCGCACCGTCGGCACGCTCGCTGCTGCCGGCGGTCCAGTCCTTCAGGAAGTCGGCGCACTCACCCAGACGGAAGAAATAGTGTTCACTGGTTTTCAGCACCGGCGTGGCACCGGAAACCGCCGAATACGGATTCTTCAGCTCGGTCGGGCTGTAGGTGGCGCCGCACACTTCGCAGTTGTCGCCGTACTGGTCCCTGGCACCGCATTTCGGGCATTCGCCCTTCACGAAGCGGTCCGGAAGGAACATCTGCTTTTCCGGGTCAAACAGCTGCTCGATGGTACGGCTGACGATCTTGTCGCTGGCACGCAGTGTCTTGTAGATCTGTTCAGCAAACGCCTTGTTTTCCGGGCTGTTGGTCGAGTAGTAGTTGTCGTAGCCGATATGGAAGCCGGTGAAATCAGCCAGGTGCTCGTCGCGCACGCGGGCGATCAGCGCCTCGGGAGTGATGCCCTGCTTTTCGGCCGCCAGCATGATCGGCGTGCCGTGGGTATCGTCGGCGCAGACGTAATGGCACTCATGCCCGCGCATTTTCTGGAAGCGCACCCAGACGTCGGTCTGGATGTGCTCCACCATGTGACCGAGGTGGATCGCGCCATTGGCGTAAGGCAGCGCACTCGTCACGAGAATCTGGCGTTTGCTCATCGGAAAATCTTTCTCAACGCATTCAAGTTCAAGCCGGCGATTATAGCGGCAATGCCCGCCGCCCCGCTCGGCCGCTCCGGGCTCAGGCCTGTGCCGGCTCGGCCCCGGCCGGCGGCACGACACACAGCTGCGCCCGCTCGCGCATGGCGCGCCGCACCGAGTGCCCGGCAAACAGCAGGTACAGGACAAAATAGGCCGCACCCAGCCAGACAAAGCCCAGCGGACCGGCGGCGGCATACACCAGCCGGAAGCCCTCCAGCCCGGCCGCGTAGCCGATCATCGACAGCATGCTGACCGAAGCCGACACCGTGCCCTTGGCGACCTGGCTTGCCGTCAGGGCAAAGCGGTACAGCACGGCAAACGACAGTCCTTCGCCCAGCGACACCAGCGACATGCCGCCCACCAGCCAGCCGGCCTGTCCGGCAGACCAGGTTTCCCCGCCCACCATCAGCGCCAGCCCGATCACCATCGGCACGATGCCGACCAGCACTGACCGTCCCAGCGGCCAGCGGTCGGTCAGCCACACCAGCAGCAGGTTGCCCAGGATCAGTCCGGCAAACACCGGAATCTGCAACAGGCCGTACTGCACCGGCGTCAGCCCGAGGTTTTCCACCAGCAGCACGGGAGACAGGGCAATCCAGCCCATCAGCGGCATCGACAGCAGCGGAATGGCAAACGCAGCGATCACGAACGGCAGGTTGCCCAGCACCGTCCGGTAATCCACTGCAATGCTCGACAGAGGCGGACGCTGGCGGCGGGTATCGACCGTTTCCGGCATGCAGCGCCACAGGCCGACAAACGAAATCATGGCCAGCGCTGCAATGAACAGGAATCCCAGCCGCCACGGCGCCACTTCGATCAGCGCCGCCCCGGCCAGCGGGCCGATCAGCGGTGCAATCAGCGCCACGTTGGCCATCAGCGCCGTCACCTTGATGGCCGTGCGCTCATTGAACGCCTCCTGCACGGCGGCGTAGCCCACGGCATTGATGAAGCACAGGCCCAGACCTTGCAGCACCCGCACCAGCATGAAGGTTTCGATCGAATCGGCCAGATAGGTCGCCAAGCAGGCCAACACGAACCACGCCACCCCCGCCAGCAGCACCGGGCGGCGGCCAATGCGGTCGGACAGCGGGCCGGTCAGCCACGGCAGCAGCGCCCCGCCGACCAGAAACGCCGTCATCGATGTCGGCACCCAGTCCAGCGATGCATGAAACTCGCGCACCACCGCCAGCATGGCGGGCTGCACCATGTCGTTGGCGATGTAGACCGAAAATTCGAACAGCACCAGCGCCAGCGGAAACCACAGGCTCAGCCGGCGTTCCCCGGCAGCAGAAGATACAACAGCAGACATAAACGCAAATGACGAATGGCGTCGCTCACGCGACGCCATTCTGCAAGATGAGAAGAACCGAATATTCTACGCCACAAACGTGACAAAAATCAGTATCAGATCAAGAAAAACAACGGCTTATTCAGGTTTTTTCACTGGCTTCTGCGTATCGGCCGCCCCGGGCTGGCGGTTGGCCGGCAACTCGCGGTCATGCAGTACCCGCCCTTCGCGGTCCAGCCGGCGCTCTGCGCGCTCCCCTCCGCGCGGCAGGCCGGAATCCATCTCCTCGCGCGTCTGCGGCGCCACGGCCGGCAGCGGCGGCACCAGCGGCATCACCAGCCCGTTGGCCAGTGCACCTGACGCCACCCAGAACGCTCCCAACACTCCGATCAGACGAGGCATGATGCCGGCCCTCCTTTTTCCACCCGCTTTTCCTGCGACCACACTTCCCGTACCAGGCATGTTCCCGTGTCCCGGGACTCCTTCGCCAGACCGTGTGTTCCTGTCTGCTTTCATCATGGGCGAAGGCGGCACCGACCGCAAAAATCGGAGTAAAATACTCGGGTATTGACAATGAATAGACGCCATCCCACCATGCTTTCCCGGCTGACCCAGATGTTCAAATCCGCTCCTTCCGATCCGGCCGCGCCGGAACACATCGCCCGGCTTGAGGCCTGTCTTGACGGGCTGGTCGACCCCAACACCGGCCACACCTACCGTTCGGCCCGCTCCCTGCGCCCCCTGAAAACCGATGGCGACAGCGTGACGGCCGAAGTGGTGCTGGCGTACCCGGCCCAAAGCTGTTTTGACGCCATCCGCCAGCAGGTCAGCGAGGCCCTGGCCGGCGAACTGGGCAACCTCCGGCTCGAAGTCAGCGTCTCCAGCCAGATCGGCTCGCACGCCGTGCAGCGCGGCGTGCCGCTGCTGCCGGGCGTCAAAAACATCATCGCTGTGGCCAGCGGCAAGGGGGGCGTGGGCAAGTCCACCACCAGCGTCAACCTGGCGCTGGCTCTGGCCGCCGAAGGTGCGCGTGTCGGCATTCTCGACGCCGACATCTACGGCCCGTCGCTGCCGCTGATGCTCGGCATGCAGGGACAGCGTCCGGCCTCGCTGGATGGTAAATCGATATTACCGATCGAGAACCACGGCATCCAGACCATGTCGATGGGTTACATGGTCGACGACGACCAGGCCATGGTCTGGCGCGGCCCGATGGTCACCCAAGCGCTGATGCAGCTCCTGAACGACACGCGCTGGGACAACCTCGACTATCTGGTGATCGACCTGCCGCCGGGCACCGGCGACGTGCAGCTGACGCTGGCGCAGAAAATCCCGGTCACCGGTGCCGTGATCGTGACCACGCCGCAGGACATCGCCCTGATCGACGCCAGGAAGGGCCTGACCATGTTCGAGAAGGTCGGCGTGCCGGTGCTTGGCATTGTTGAAAACATGGCCATGCACGTTTGCAGCCAGTGCGGCCACGTCGAGGCCATCTTCGGCTCGGGCGGCGGCGCCCGCATGGCCGGACAGTACCAGGTCGAGCTGATCGGCCAGTTGCCGCTGGAGCTGGCCATCCGCCAGTCCATGGACGAAGGCCGCCCGACGCTGGTGTCGGCTCCGGACAGCCCGGCCGCTGCCCTGTACCGGCAGATCGCCCGCAAGGTGGCGGTCAAGGTCGGGGAAAAAGCGCGCGATTACAGCTCGCGGCTGCCGAAAATCGTGGTGCAGAACACCTGACCGCCCGACCGTACTCATTACCTGCCGCGCCCCGTCTGCCGTTCCGGCGACGGGGCGTTTTGTGTCCAGCGGCTTGCCGCACCCGCGACCGTCATGCAGAATCGCCCGCATGTCGTCTGTTTCCCCTGTCATGCACTCTGCCTGGCTGATCGCCTTGGCTGGCCTCCTGGCTGTGCCTGCCCACGCGCAGGAGGCGGCCTGTACCCAGGTGGCCCGCGAGCTCAATGCCCGTCTGGCCACACCGGTCGACAGCCGTGAGCTGGCCGAAACGCTGGGTACACTGGCGGCCACCGGCCGGCTGCCCGACCGCTTTGTCACCAAACGCCAGGCCCGCGAAGCCGGCTGGCAACCGGGCAAAAGCCTGTGGCAGACCGACGGGCTGGCGGGCAAATCGATTGGCGGCGACCGCTTCGGCAACCGGGAACACCGTTTGCCGGCAGGCCGCTGGCAAGAAGCCGACCTCGATTACCGGGGCGGCAAACGCAACGCCAAGCGCCTCGTGTTTGCCGGCAGCGGACGACGTTTTGTCACGGTTGACCATTACCAGTCCTTCACCGAGGTGCCGCCATGTCGCTGACCTGCGAGCTTAAAGCCGTCCGTTCCACCAAAGACTTCTACCAGCAGCTGGCCAAAGGTCTGAAGCTCCCGGCCACCTTCGGCCACAATCTCGACGCCCTGTTCGATGCCCTGACCGGCAGCATCGAAGGCCCGGCCACCATCTTCTGGCACAGCTCGATCGCTGCCCGCAACGAGATGGGAGACGAGGCGTTCGAAAACATCATCGGCACCCTCTACGAAGCCAGCGGCGACAACCCCGACCTGCAGATCTGGCTCGGTCTCTGAGCACCAGCCTGCCCTGGCCGGCCCACGGGCGGCTCCCGCTGCCCCGTCTGCCGGCCGTTCACTTTCGCGGACTCCAGCCATGCCACCCCATCTCGCTCCCGTACCGCTCGACAAGGCCTACCGGCTGATCAATCACGGTCCGACCGTGCTGGTATCGGCCCGCCACCAGGGCGTGGACGACGTCATGACTGCCGCCTGGGCCTGTGCGCTGGATTTTGCACCGCCCAGACTGACCGTGGTGGTGGACAAGTCCTCGTACACCCGGACCTTGCTGGAAGGCAGTGGCCGCTTTGTCGTACAGGTGCCGACGGTGGCCCAGCTGGCGCAGGCCTATGCCGTAGGCACCCGCAGCCTCGCCATCGACCCCGACAAGCTCGCGCACACCGGCGTCACCTGCTTTGCACTGGACGGCCATGACCTGCCGTTTGTCGAGGGCTGTGCCGGCTGGCTGGCCTGCCGCCTGCTGCCCGAACCGCACAACCAGAGCACCTACGACCTGTTCATCGGCGAGGTGACCGGCGCCTGGGCCGACACGCGCGTGTTTGCCGACGGTCACTGGCATTTTGAAACCGCCGACCCGCGCTGGCGCAGCCTGCACCATGTGGCCGGCGGCCAGTTCTACGCCATCGGCGAACCGGTGGCAGCGGCGGGCGACGCAGTCTGAAACCCGCGCCGGGCGCCTCCCGGCATCCGGCTTACCACAGCCAGCCGGCCACCAGCGGCGCCACCAGCACGGTGAGCGCTCCGCCGATCATCATCACCAGGCTCGACACCACGCCTTCGGTTTCACCGATCTCGCGCGCCCGGGCCGTGCCCGCTGCATGCGAGGCACCGCCAAAGGCGGCGCCCTTGGCAATGGCACTGCGTACCGGCAGGCAGCCCAGCACGGCCCGTCCCAGCACCATGCCGGTCACGCCGGTCAGGATCACGAACAGCCCGGTCAGGTCGGCCGACCCGCCAATGCTGTGCGCTGCCGCCAGGGCAAACGGCGTCGTGATCGAACGCGCCATCAGCGACTTTTGCAGCAGCACCGGCAGGTCCAGCCAGCGCGCCAGCAGCACCGAGCCGCCCACCCCGGTCGACACCGCCACCAGCGTTCCCACGGTCAGCGACAGCACATGCCGGCGCATCAGCTGGCGGTATTCGTACAGCGGCAGGGCAAACGCCAGCGTGGCCGGGCCCAGCAGCCACACCAGCCAGTGGGTCGAACCGGCATAGTCGGCATAGGGAATCTGCACGCTGATCACCACGGCCAAGAGGGCCAGCGGCGTCAGCACCAGCGGCGCCAGCCAGACCTTCGGATAACGCCGGTAAAGGCGCTTGTTGAGGAAATAGAAGCCCAGCGTCAGCAGTACCGACAACACACCGAAATCAAGCGCCGACATGATGCATCCTCCCTGCGCGCTGGTGCCGGCGCCGCGCCAGCCGGATTTCCAGCCGGTACATCCGGTCCACCGCCAGCGACGTGGCGGCCAGCACCAGTACCGTACCTCCCACCACCACCACCACCAGCTTGAGACCGCTGTGCAGCAGCAGGTCCGGGTATTGCACCACCGACACCACCACCGGCACAAAAAACAGCAGCATTTCCGCCAGCAGCCAGTCGGCTCCGCGCCGGATCCAGTCCGGACGCACCACACCGCTGGCAAACAGCGCCAGCATCAGCACGATGCCCACCAGGTTGGCCGGCCAGCCGATCCGCACCGAAACCGCACTCACGCCCCACCAGATCGCCATCAGCACACCGATCTGCGCCCAGAGCACCAGCGCATCACGGGCGGAGCAACCCGTGACACGCCTGAATAAGCCGGACATGAAACTTGTCCTGTCAATCAAGAAGCCGCCAGTATAGAAAAGCCGTTACACGCAATCTAATGAATTAAACTCATTCGATTCATTCCAGAAAGGCATGGAAATGGACTTGCGTGCCCTGCGGTATTTCGTGGCGGTCGTCCGGCTGGCAAGCTTCACCCGCGCGGCCGAACAGCTGTTCGTCACCCAGCCCACCATCAGCAAGATGATCCGCTCGCTGGAAGACAGCCTGGGAGAGCCGCTGCTGGTGCGTGACGGCCGGCAGATCCGCCCGACCGCCGCCGGCTCCATCGTGCTGGAGCACGCTGAACGCATGCTGCGCGAGGCCAGCCACCTGCACGAGGACCTCGCCGGACTGCGCGGCCTCACTCACGGCCAGCTGTGCCTCGGCATTCCGCCCATGGTCGGCCCGCTGATCGTGCCGTTGCTGGCCAGCTTCCGCGCCCGCCACCCCGGCATCCGGCCCCGTTTTACCGAGTCGGGCGGGCTGGCGCTGGAAGCCGCGGTCAGCCGCGGCGAAGTCGACCTGGCCATCAGCGTGCTGCCGGTCAGCGATGACAGCCTCGCTGTGGCACCGATGGCGGATTACCCGCTGTGGGCGGTCCTGCCGGCCGGTTCCCCCCCGGTGCCGTCGCCGTTGCCGCTGGCCGCCCTGCACGAGCAACCTTTCGTCCTGTACGAGGACGATTTCGTGCTCACCGGTCGCATCCTCGCCGCCTGCCGCCAGCGCGGCTTTGTGCCGGCAGTGGCCGGCCAGAGCCGGCACTGGGACTTTATCGGTGAGTTGGTCGCGGCCGGCACCGGCGTGGCCCTGCTGCCCTCGCCGGTCGCCAGCCGGCTGGACCCGGCCCGGGTGCGCTGCGTGGAGCTGGATGAGCCGGACCTGCGCTGGCGGCTGGGCTGGGTCTGGCGCGAGGCGCTGCTGGACCATGCTTCCCGCGCCTGGCTCGAGCATGTCGGCGCCCGGCCGCAAGAACGTCCCCCGGAGGCTCCGCAGCCCGGCCACCAGTGATACTGCCGTGCGCGGCGCTGGCCGGATGCCGGCGTCAGACAGCCACACCGGCATCATCGGTGCATCTTTAAAACCGCGATCAGGCCGGCGCTCTCCCGGCCCGAATCCCGCGCCACTACAAAGACGAAACCGGCCTGCCGCCAACCGGGCTGTCCGCAAGACCATCGTTCCGGACGGCGGCCCGCTGCGTTCTGCGGCAAGCGGAATGTCCATACGGCATGGGCACCTTCACGATGGTCAGCAGCCGGCAATGCCGGGCGCAACACCCTTTGCCCTGCGCCGGCAAACCGGCCCGAAGCCCGACAGACCACCTGCAGTACCGGCTTGCCCGGCTGACCCGGACATTGCCGTTGTGTCATGCAGCCTTGGCCGCCCGGATGTCTGATGATGGCTGCCCGTAACGGCACCGTCTCCGGGTGCGTCCACCAAACGCCCCCAGGCAGGCTCAGGTGACAGTGGCTGGCCCCGTGGCGCCGCTCATCCGGCGGCCGGATACCCGGCAGCCGTGACGATTTGCCTGTTCCGGTGCTCCGATCAGACTTGGGCCCCTGCTCGCCGGGCCGCGTCGACAATGCCCTGCCATTCGGCCTCGGCCATCCCGGTGCCCCATTGCAGGCGCTCGTGGCGCTGCTGCCGGCGTTCCGGCTCGCCGGCCAGTTGCACCGGTTGCCCGGCCGTGGCAGGCGGGGACGAACGGATCCAGCCCGCCATGGCGTCAAACTCCTGCCGCAGCCAGTCCATGTCGGCCAGCCGGGCCGGGTCGATCAGGATGGTGGTCATGTTGTTGAGGATGCCGCCTGCGCGCGGATTGCCCGGTTGCAGGGTGCCGCCGCCTGACAGCAGGCCGGCCAGCAGTTCGCACGCGGCCACCAGCCCGCTGCCCTTGTGGTCGGCCATCGGCCGCAGGGCGCCGGTGGGAGACTCCCACATGGCCCTGGGGTCGGCGGTGGGCTGCCCGGCCGCGTCCAGCATGACCGGTGTGTCAAACCGGCGACCGGCCAGATACGCCACGCGGGTCTTGCCGTACGCCACCATGCTGGTGGCGAAATCCAGAATGAACGGCGGCTCGCGGACGCCGCCCGGCAAGGCAATGCACAACGGATTGGTACCAAAGCGCGGTGCGGTGCCACCGAACGGTGCCACCAGCGGCTGGTCGTAATCGATGACGTTGACGAAGTGGATGGACACGAAACCCAGCCGGGCAGCCAGTTCGCCGTAATGGCCGATGCGCCCCAGGTGATGGGCTGCCGACAGGGTCATCAGGACCACCTGCGTCTGGCGCGCCCGCGCGATGGCAGCCCGCATGGCCTCGACCGCAACACGCTGGCCATAGCCGCGTTCACCGCTGAACTGCAGCACCGCCCCCTGGTCATTGAGCAGCCGCGCCGGCTGGTTGGGGTGCAGTGTGCCGCGAGCCACGCTGTCGACGTAAAAGGGCAGCATGCCGATGCCGTGGCTGTCATGGCCGCGCAGGTTGGCCTCGACCAGATGGTCGGCCACCAGACGGGCTTCGGCCGCCGTACTGCCCAGCGCCGTCAGGGTGGCCTCGGCCGTGTGGCGCATCCGGTCTGCCGTCAGCTTCATCCTGTATCCCTCCCCGGTCGGTCAAGATGACAAGATAGTGCCGGGACCGTTCAATCTCCAGCCTGGCTGCCCGGCCTCAGGGTCAGACGCAGGTCGTTGCCGACTGAACGGACATCGTGCCAGCGCCAGCAGGACTTGTCGGCCAGCGCAGCCAGCGGCGGCAGGTCGAACATGCCGCGGGCGGAATGCCCCAGCACCACCGGCGCCATGTAGCACACCAGCTCGTCCACCAGCCCGGCGTGCAGCAAGGCACCGGCCAGCCCCATGCCGGCTTCGCACCAGACGTCGTTGATGCCCAGCCGGCCAAGATCGGCCAGCAGGGCGGCAAGGTCCACCCGCCTGTCCGCCCCCGGCAGCGACACCACGGTGTGTCCGTGCAGCCGCCCGCTGGCCGGCGTGGTTGCGGCGGTATACATCCGCACCGGGGCACCGCAAAAGATGGCGGCCCCCGGATCGAGCGTTCCGGCCCCGTCGACAATCACCCGCAGCGGCTGGCGCACCGGGGAGGCGGCTTGCAGGCGGCCGGCCGGGGTGTCCTGCAATGCCGGCGGCAGGACATCCGGTACCAGATTGCGCACGGTCAGTTGCGGATTGTCGGCCCGCACGGTGCCGCTGCCGGTCAGGATGACATCGTGGCAGGCGCGCTGGCGCATCACGTCCGCCCGCGCCTGCGCGCCGGTAATCCACTGGCTCTGGCCGTCCGCCAGCGCGGTCTTGCCGTCGAGGCTGATGCCCAGCTTCACCGTCAGCCACGGCCGCCCGCGCGTCATGCGGCTGACAAAGCCGCGGTTGAGTTCGCGCGCCTCGGCTTCCAGCAGGCCGCTGGCACACTCGATGCCGGCTGCGGCGAGACGTGTCATGCCCTGACCGGCGACCAGCGGATTGGGATCGACCATGGCCGCCACCACGCGCCCGACTCCGGCTTGCAGCAGTGCATCGGCGCAGGGCGGCGTGCGGCCGAAATGGCTGCACGGCTCCAGCGTCACGTAGGCCGTGGCGCCGCGCGCCCGTTCGCCGGCCATGGCCAGTGCATGCCGCTCGGCATGCGGCGTGCCGGCGCGGACGTGCCAGCCCTCTCCCGCCACCTGCCCGTCACTGACCACGACGCAGCCCACGCGGGGATTGGGCGCGGTACTGGTCATGCCCAGACGCGCCAGTTGCAGGGCGCGCGCCATGTAGCGGTGGTCGTCGGCGCTGAACATGCGGCCTAGTCCTTGTCGTGGGTGATTTCGCGGATGGCGTCGGAAAACTCGGCGACGTCCTGGAAGCTGCGGTAGACCGAGGCAAAGCGCACGTAGGCCACCTTGTCGAGGCGTGCGAGTTCGCCCATCACCATTTCACCGATCTGGCGCGCGCTGACTTCGCGCTCGCCCAGTTGCAGCAGCTTCTGCTTGACGCGGCCCACGGCCTCGTCCACCAGCGGTGTCGGCACCGGCCGCTTGTGCAGGGCGCGGGTAAAGCCGGTACGCAGCTTGGCATCGCTGAATTCGGCGCGGTGGCCGTCCTGCTTCACCACCTGCGGCATGCGCACTTCGGCGGTTTCGAACGTGGTGAAGCGCTTGTCGCACTCCAGACAGCGACGACGACGACGGATGCTCGCCCCGTCCTCGCTTACGCGGGAATCGACCACCTGCGTGTCGGCATGACCGCAAAACGGGCATTTCATGGCACGGCCCCCCTGATCCTGATGACAAAACGGCGGGACCGTGCCCGCCATGAAAATGTGGATTGCCGCCGGCACAGCCTCCGGCCTGGCCACGGTATCCGGTGGCGACAGGCCGGTCTGGCCGGACAGAAGGCGCCGATTGTACCGGTTGCCGCCGACAACCCCAATGCCGGTCCGGTCATGGTGGTGACGGCATCCTGCGGGCGCTCCGTTCCGGACGACCGGACGGGTTTGCTAGAATGTCAGGCTTCAATGCTGTTCCTGCCTGCCCGTATCCCCATGTCCCGTTCCGACAAGCTGCTGCTCAACACCGTGTTTTTCGTCATGTATGCCCAAGGCATTTTCTTCCTGCACCACATCCTGTTCCTGTCCTGATTCCTGCCCTGTCCGCGCCGCGGGCAACAAAAAACCCGCACCGGCTGCACGCCGGCACGGGTTGACCTGACAGGCAGGACGCTTACCTGGCGTAAACCGGGAAGCGGTCGGTCAGAGCCTTGACCTGGCCTGCCACGCGGGCGATCACGGCGTCGTCTTCCGGCGCATCCAGCACGTCGGCGATCAGGTTGGCGACCAGACGGGCTTCTTCTTCCTTGAAGCCGCGGGTGGTGATGGCCGGGCTGCCCAGACGGATGCCGGAAGTCACGAACGGGCTTTCCGGATCGTTGGGGATCGAGTTCTTGTTGACGGTGATGTGCGCCTTGCCCAGTGCGGCGTCGGCGGCCTTGCCGGTCAGGCCCTTGGCACGCAGGTCAACCAGGAACACGTGGCTTTCGGTGCGGCCGGACACGATGCGCAGGCCGCGCTCGGTCAGGGTCTGCGCCATGGCGGCGGCGTTCTTCAGCACCTGCTGCTGGTATTCCTTGAATTCCGGTTGCAGGGCTTCCTTGAAGGCCACGGCCTTGGCGGCGATCACGTGCTCGAGCGGGCCGCCCTGCAGGGTCGGGAACACCGACGAGTTGAGCATCTTCTCGTATTCGGCCTTGGCGAGGATCAGGCCACCGCGCGGGCCGCGCAGGGTCTTGTGGGTGGTCGAGGTCACGAAGTCGGCGTGCGGCACCGGGTTCGGGTACAGGCCGGCAGCCACCAGGCCGGCGTAGTGCGCCATGTCGACCATGAAGTAGGCGCCGACCTTTTTGGCGATCTGGCCCATGCGTTCGAAGTCAAAGCGCAGGGCGTAGGCCGAGGCACCGCCGATGATCAGCTTCGGCCGGGTTTCCATCGCCACACGCTCCATGTCGTCGTAGTCGATTTCTTCGTTGGCGTTCAGGCCGTAGGCCACGATGTTGAACATCTTGCCCGACAGGTTGGCCGGCGAGCCGTGGGTCAGGTGGCCACCGTGGCCCAGGTTCATCCCCATCACGGTGTCACCCGGCTTGAGGATGGAGAAATACACTGCCTGGTTGGCCTGCGAGCCGGAGTGCGGCTGCACGTTGGCGTACTCGGCACCAAACAGCTCCTTGACGCGGTCGATGGCCAGCTGCTCCACCTTGTCGACGTACTCGCAGCCACCGTAGTAACGCTTGCCCGGATAACCTTCGGCGTACTTGTTGGTCAGTTGCGAGCCTTGCGCTTCCATCACCGCCGGGCTGGTGTAGTTTTCGGAAGCAATCAGCTCGATGTGCTCGTGCTGGCGGACGATTTCGGCGTCCATGGCCGCAGCGAGTTCCGGGTCAAAAGCGTGGATAGTGTGGTTTGCAGGAAACATCGTAGTTTTTCCGGATCAGAAAGGGAGGCCAACGTCTAGAAGGCGCAAATTCTAACGCAATCAAGGACACGGCGACACCGCGCCCTGAATGCAGCATCAGGCCGGACGGGCCGCGGCGTCGTTGCAGGTCACCAGGAACGGCACGCCGTCAACCCGGTCAGGCTGGATGTCGGCCAGCACCCGTACGTCGCTGACCTGGCATTCGCTCATCAGGGCGCGGAAGTTTTCCTCAATGCGTTCGACGCTGTCGAGCGGCGCCAGCGGCCAGACGAATCCCGACCAGTTCTTGTCGTCGCCGGGACTGGATACGGTAAAGCGGATCTCGTTGTTTTCGTGCGCGGCAGCGACGCCGACGATCTCGACACCGCCCTTGCGCAGCTTGCGGATGATGTTCGATGCCCACATCTGCAAATTGACGTCCAGACGCAGGGCCAGCCCCTGGCGCAGCGCTTCGGGCACCAGGTTGGGCACCGCCGGGATCGGGAACAGCGTGACCTTGGGCGTTTCCAGCTGGGCAGTCAGGTTGCGCATCACCAGCATGCCCCAGTCTCCCACCATGCCCCCCAGCCGCACCGGGGCCGGCTGGCCGGCCTCTTGCTGGGCCACGCCGAGCAGGTAACGCACGAACACGCCTTCTTCATGTACGGGCACCGGCGTACCGGTCAGTGTCTGCGGCAGGCCTTCCAGTCCGGCGGACTGGCTGCATTGCCACAGCTGCCCGAATGACAGTCCGGCCAGCGTATCCGGATGCAGCAGCTCGCCCCCCAGCCATACCTGGGCCGATTCGCGGATGACACCCTGCTCGCGCAGGATGGCCAGCACCGGCCCGGCATCAATCCGGGCCGGCAGCTGCGTTTCCTTGCGGCTGCCGGTCGCCAGCACCAAAGGCAGGGCAAACACCACCGCATGCCGCTCCGCTGCACCGGCTCCCAGCACGTCGAGCAGGGTATGCCACAGATGGCGACAGGCGGTCTGCTCGGGGGCCAGTTGCAGCGCCACGGTCAGCGCCTGCGCATCGTCCATGTCCAGCGCGTCGCGCAGGAGCCCTTCCAGAGCAGCCTGCTTGCGATCAATGGCAGCGGCATCCGTTTCCGCCAGACGTGCCAGCACGGCACGGATGATTTCGTTTTTCGGCGCTACACGCGGCAGCAGGCGCGGATCAGGCAACAGCATCGACATATTCGGCTACGGCACCAAAGATTGGGGAGCCCTATTGTCGCATAGCCGCAGCCACACGGAATATCAAAGCATCCGCGACAAATACTTGACATCGTTAAGCGGGCTCTGGCAAACCCCACCCGGAAAGCATGTTCATTTATGAACAATTTATTACAGACAAACGGCTTAAACGAAGCTTTGTTTCACCTTAACAGGAGATTGTGCGTCAGTTTTCGCCCAACTCCACCAATTATCCGTTCGGAAAACAACAATACTGATTGACAGTGAATCCGAACGTCACCATAATCCGCAGCCATTGAGATGCAGCAACTGCTTCTTGATAGTTTCTCCTCTATTTCTCCTTTGTAGATTGCGGCGCGGCCCTAACGGACTGCGCCATTTTTTTGCCCGCAGATACAGCAAGTAATTTGTCATGAATCAACGGGGGGACATCTATGCTCCGGGTCACGTACATCCCAAAAACATAATCTGTTATGGTGGTCCGTGGTTTTAGCTGCTGCCCATTCCTGCGCCATGAAAGTCAATCTGCCTGTCACTCGTAACGAAACGCCCTTCACCCGCGGCACCATCGTTACCAAAACCGATCTCAAAGGCGTCATCACCTACGCCAACGATGCCTTCGTCGAGATTTCCGGCTTCAGCCGGGAAGAACTGATCGGCCAGAGCCAGAACATCGTCCGTCACCCGGACATGCCCAAGGCCGCCTTTGCAGACCTGTGGCAAACCATCAAGGCCGGTCGCTCCTGGCGCGGCATGGTGAAAAACCGCTGCAAGAACGGTGACCATTACTGGGTGGATGCCTTCATCGTGCCGGTCCGCAAGAACGGCAACACGGTGGGCTACATGTCAGTGCGTACCCCGCCAAGCCGGGAACAGATCGACGCAGCCGACAAGCTCTACAGCGCCATCGGCGTGGACGGCAAACTGCCGGTTGCCCGCCGGCACCTCAGCCTGTCCATGCACGCCAAGCGCACCATCCTGCTGGTCACGCTCAACTTGCTGATCCTGGTCGCCGGCCTGACCGACACCACCCTGCTGCGCGACGGTGCCATTGCCCTGTCCATGCTGCTTTCCATCGGTTTCATCGGCGTCCACGCCCGCGAGCGCGGACGCCTGCGCCGCATCGTCGACACCTTTGGCGCCATGGCCGAAGGCCGCCTCGACACCCGGCTGCCCCACAACCGCGAAGACGACCTGGGGCAGATCGAAGGCGGACTCGCATACATGCAGGTACACATCAAGGTCATCATTGACGACCTCATCCAGGCCGCCCGGCTGGTGCAGGACCGCAGCGAAGGATTGCAGACGCGCATGCGCGACACGCTGGGCCGGTTCGAGCAGCAGTTCGAGCAGATCCGCGCCATCTCCGGCTCGGTCGAGCAAATGAGTACGTCCATCAGCACGGTGGCCGACAGCAGTGGCGACGTGGCGCAGGCGACCCGCACCGCCCACGAAGTGGCCGCCGGCAGCGCCGAATCGATGACGCGCTCGCGCGACGAAACCCGCGCCGTGGTCAAGACCGTTTCCGAAGCCCAGGAAACCATTGCCGCCCTGCACGACGCCGTGCGCAACATCGGCACCGTGACCGACACCATCCGCGAAATTGCCGACCAGACCAACCTGCTGGCCCTGAATGCCGCCATCGAAGCCGCACGGGCCGGCGAGGCCGGGCGCGGCTTTGCCGTGGTGGCCGACGAAGTACGCAAGCTGGCCGAACGCACCAGCAAGAGCACGATGGAAATCAACGACATCGTCGGCCAGATCACCAATGTCACCGACCACGCTGTCAGCGCCATGCAGGCCGTAGGCGAACGCTCGACCCAGGGCGAAATCCACCTCGCCGAAACGGCGGCCAGCCTCAGCAACATCGTCGACGCCAGCCAGACCATCAACGACCGCATGCGCGACATCGCCGAGACCAACCAGCAGCAGTCCGGTGCCGCACAGGACCTGGCCCAGCGCATGGTGGCCATCAGCGCCCGGATCGAGGATGCCACCCGGGAAATCGAAGCTGCCGGCCGGCTGGTGAACGACCTGTTCCGGCAGGCGCATGCGATGAACGAAGTCGTCAGCCACTTCGACAACGACACACCGGCACGCCAGCCCCGCTCCGCACAGGTCACCAAGTCGCCCGGTCATTGACCGGAGGAGCGGCCCGGACCACTTCATGCGGCCGGTCGCCAAAGCCGGCAGCCGGCCGGTGTCCGGCATGACCAGCCCTTCCCCCGGAACAGGGGGCACGTAGCATGGTCACGATGCCCCGGTCCGGCATGCCGGACGGTCATGTCGCAGGAGACAGGCTGCCGGTGTACCTCGGACTGCCGTTGCCGGACAGCACGGCAGTACGGCAAGCATGGCCTCCACAACAGCAGCAACAGGGCAGGACTCCGGCAGCGCCAGCCTGCCCTCGCGGCGCAACAGACGCCAGGCAGTGACAACCGGCCGGCACAGCCATTCCGGCTGACGGCTTTGGCCGGACGGAAACGAACGGGGAAAACAAAGTCTCACAGCGGCAAAGCGCGCAGCAGACACATCAATACCGGCACCAGCTCCTGGCACCGGCTTTCAGCCCCCGAATCAGTCGCGGCCACTCGTCCGCCAGCCAGGCCTAGTGCTTCCGGCCGTCTGCCAGCACCCCCGGCATGAAAACGCACGCGACGGCACGCAGCGTCCAGCCCGGGTCTGCGGCCAGAGCCACCCGGCATCATTTCTGCCCTACAGCCAGTCAGCCAGCTGACGCCACGCTGCCAGCTTGTCGGCAAACGGCCGGGTATATGCCGGGCTGGACGACGGCAGGGCAAGCAGTTGCAGTGGCATGCCCTCCAGTGGTCGCCGCGCCTTCCAGGCCGTCTGGCCATTGAAAGCCACTGCCCGCAAGGCCGGCAGCTCCGCCACCAGTCCCGGCAAATCGTTGCCGACGGCATCGCGGATTGCGGCATCAAGGCTGCCGTGCCGGTGCGCCTGCGCCACCACGTCCCACAGGCCGACGCCGCGCGCCAGCAGGCCGGCCAGGCGATCCTCGTAGGCCAGAGCGGCCAGCTCCGGCCAGTCGAGCACACTCCCCAGCAGGCGCCAGAACTGGTTTTGCGGATGGGCGTAATACTGGCTTGCCGCCAGCGAGGCTTCGCCCGGCAGCGAGCCCAGGATCAGCACCCGCACGCCGGCATTGACCACGGGCGCAAAGCTGCGTTTCATGCTTCAGAACTCCAGTGCCTGCTGCCCGAGCGCCAGGCAGCGCTTGACCGGGCCAAAGCTGCGCCGGTGCACCGGCAAGACGCCAAGCCGCTCGATGGCCGCCACATGGGCGGCGGTGGGATAGCCCTTGTGAGCAGCAAAACCGTAACCGGGATAGCGGGCGTCCAGCTCCAGACACTCGGCATCGCGCGCGGTCTTGGCAAGGATTGATGCGGCCGAAATCGCCGCCACCGTGGCATCACCCTTGACGATGGCCCGGGCCGGCACGTCCAGCACGAACGGCGGCACCCGGTTGCCGTCGACCTCGATGGCATCGGGCGGCACGGCCAGGCCGTCCACGGCCCGGCACATGGCCAGCATGGTGGCATGCAGGATGTTGAGCCGGTCGATTTCTTCCACCGTGGCCCACGCCACGCACCACGCCAGCGCCCGCTCGCGGATCAGGGGCGCCAGCGCCTCGCGCCGGGCGGCGCTGAGTTTTTTGGAATCCGCCAGTCCTTCGACCGGACGCGCCGGGTCCAGAATTACGGCAGCGGCATATACGCCGCCCGCCAGCGGGCCGCGCCCGGCCTCGTCCACTCCGCACACACGCCTGTCCATACCGGTCCTTTGCTGCCAAACGCAAAAAAGCCGGAGATGGCTCTCCGGCTTTTTTCAGAATTCCTGGTCGGGGTGAGAGGATTCGAACCTCCGGCCTCTACGTCCCGAACGTAGCGCTCTACCAGGCTAAGCTACACCCCGCTGTTTGCGGTTCTCGATGATCAACTGGTCGGGGTGAGAGGATTCGAACCTCCGGCCTCTACGTCCCGAACGTAGCGCTCTACCAGGCTAAGCTACACCCCGCCGAACTGACCACAATACTGCAAGCGGATTGCTGTACTGCGTCGAGAGGTGGCCATATTAAGCATCCGCTTCTGGATTGGCAAGCGCTTTTTCAAGCATCCCTGCCTCCGCTTCCGGCCTGATGCCGGCAGCAAGCCGCGCCGGTTTGCCCATGCCGTTCCGCCCGGACAGATAGCGGATGCCGGATCGGCAGCCACACCGTAAAATCGCTCCCTTTCGTTTGTCCGGAGTGTCTCCCATGTGGTTTCGCCAACTCGCACTTTTTCGCCTGCCGCCAGACGCCCGGCCGGATCTGGCCAAACTGGAAGCCGGCATGGAACAGCACTGTTTTGCCCCGCCCAGCGGGCTTGAGTGGTCAAGCCAGGGATTTGTCGCGCCGGCCGGCCACGCCCCGGACCGCCTGCTGCATCCGCTTGCCGGCGGCGCACTGGCGACGCTCAAGCGCGAGGACAAGGTGTTGCCGGCAGCGGTGATCCGCGACGTGCTGGAAAGCAAAGTTGCCGACATCGAGGCGCGCGAAGCCCGTCCGGTCGGCCGCAAGGAAAAGCGCGAACTGAAAGAACAGGTGACTGACGACCTGCTGCCGCGCGCCTTCACCAAGACCGGCCGCACCCGCGCCCTGCTGGACGTGCAGGCCGGCTGGATTCTGGTGGATGCCGCCGGGCAGAAGGCCGAAGCCCTGGTCAGCGCCCTGCGCGAAGCCCTGCCGCCGTTTCCGGCCCGCCTGCCGCATACGCAGCTGTCGCCTGGCAGCGCCATGACCGGCTGGCTGGCTGGCGAAGTGCCGGACGGCTTTGAGCTGGATTGCGACTGCGAACTGAAGTCCCCCGGTGACGACGGCGCCACCGTGCGTTGCAGCAAACAGGACCTGACCGCCCCGGAAGTGCGCCAGCATCTTGATACCGGCAAGGTGGTCACCCGGCTGGGCCTCGTGTGGCAGGAGCGCATCCGCTTCGTACTGACCGAGCAGCTGGAGCTCAAGCGCCTGCAATTCCTCGACGTACTGGAAGAACAGGCCAGCCAGGCCGGCGACGATGCACCGGCCCTGTTCGATGCCACCGCCACCCTGATGCTGGGCGAACTGCGGCACCTGGTCGCTGACCTGATTGCTGCCCTGGGCGGCGAAACCGAAGCCTGAGCCGGCTTTCCGGCCATAAAAAACCCGCGAGACCGGCTCGCGGGTTTTTTGTTGCCGTGCAACGGGCTACCAGACCTGCAGGTAAGCCAGCATGCCTTCGGCCGCCTTGCGGCCTTCGAACACCGCACGCACCACCAGATCGGCGCCACGCACCTGGTCACCGCCGGCAAACACTTTCGGGTTGCTGGTCTGGTGGGCGTAGGTCTGGGCTGCCGGCGCCACAGTACGGCTGCGGCTGTCGGTTTCGATACCGGCAGCATCAAACCACGGCATGCGCTCGACCGAAAAGCCGAAGGCAATGATGACATGATCGCACTCGATCACCTGTTCGCTGCCCGGCACCACTTCGGCACTCTGGCGGCCCCTGGCATCCGGCGCGCCCAGCCGGGTTTCGGCCAGCCGGAGCCGCAGGCTGCCGTCGGCGGCCTGCTCGATGCCCATCGGCTGACGGTTCCACAGGAATTCGACGCCTTCTTCGCGGGCATTGGCGACTTCGCGCCTTGATCCCGGCATGTTGGCTTCGTCACGACGGTAGGCACAGATGACTTTCCTGGCTCCCTGGCGGATCGATGTGCGGTTGCAGTCCATCGCCGTATCGCCGCCGCCCAGCACCACCACGCGCCGGCCTTCGACGCTCAGCGGCGTTTCGTCGCCCAGCGTGCCCATGCACTGGCGCACGTTGTTGACGAGGAACGGCAGCGCCTCGATCACGCCCGGCAGTTCTTCGCCGGCAAAGCCGCCCTTCATGTACTGGTAGGCGCCCATGCCCATGAAGACAGCGTCGTAACCGGCCAGCAGCTCGTCCATCTGCACGTCGCGGCCGATTTCGGTATTGAGGCGGAACTCCACCCCCATGCCTTCCATGATTTCGCGCCGGCGCCTGACGATGCTCTTTTCCAGCTTGAATTCCGGAATGCCGAAGGTGAGCAGGCCACCGATTTCCTCGTAGCGGTCAAACACCACCGGCCGCACGCCGTTGCGCACCAGCACGTCGGCACAGGCCAGGCCGGCCGGACCGGCACCGATGATGGCCACCTTCTTGTCGCTCCACACCACATGGCTCATGTCCGGGCGCCAGCCGGCCTTGAAGGCTTCGTCGGTGATGTACTTTTCCACCGAGCCGATGGTCACGGCACCAAAACCGCCCTGGTTGAGCGTGCAGCTGCCTTCGCACAGGCGGTCCTGCGGACAGACCCGGCCGCAGATTTCCGGCAGGCTGTTGGTCTTGTGCGACAGCTCGGCCGCTTCAAAAAGGCGCCCTTCCTTCACCAGCTTGAGCCAGTTGGGAATGAAGTTGTGCACCGGGCACTCCCACTCGCAGTAGGGGTTGCCACAGGCCAGGCAGCGCGCCGCTTGTTCCTCGGCATCGTGCTGGGTAAGCGGCGCGTAGATTTCAACGAATTTGCGCTTGCGCAGTTCGGCCGAGAATTTCTCGCCCGGATTGCGCTGCGTGTTCATGAACTGGAATACGTCAGCCATTTTGATTCCTGCCCGGGAGACGGACCGTCGTCCGCCTCCCGCTGAATGTCTTTCAAATCGGCGTGCCGCACGACGCGGCACGCCCTTGCCGTGTACCGGAACTCAGTCCTTCAGCAGGCTGTCGAGCTTTGCCGCCTTCGGCTTGACGAGCCAGAAGTGGTCCACTGCATCGTCAAAGTTCTCCAGCATGGCGCGCCCGGCTACCGAACCGGTGTATTCGACATGCCGGGCAATCTTGTCGAGCAGATAGGCACGGTACTGGCCCATGGCTTCGCCACGGATGCGGTTGATGTCGATCAGCTCGTTGTTGTAGCGGTGCGGGAAGCGTTCGTCCTCGTCGTAGACGAAGGCAAAGCCGCCCGTCATGCCGGCGCCGAAGTTGTGGCCGGTATCGCCCAGCACGATGACGCAACCGCCGGTCATGTATTCGCAGCAGTGGTCGCCCGCCCCTTCGATCACGGCCAGTGCCCCCGAGTTGCGCACGCCGAAGCGCTCGCCCGCCACACCGGCGGCAAACAGCTGGCCACCGGTGGCACCGTAGAGACAGGTGTTGCCGACGATGATCGACTCGTTGCTCTTGTAGCCGGCGTTCTTCGGCGGATACACCACCACGCGGCCACCGGCCATGCCCTTGCCGACGTAGTCGTTGGCGTCGCCTTCCAGTTCCAGCGTCAGGCCCTTGGCATTCCACACGCCAAAGCTCTGGCCGGCCGAACCGGTGAACCGGAAGGTCAGGCAGCCGTCCGGCAGGCCGTCGGCTCCGTGCACGCGGGCAATCTCGCCCGAGATGCGCGCACCGATCGAGCGGTGGATGTTGCGGATCGGGTATTCCAGACGCAGCATCGACTTGTGGTCGATGGCTTCACGGGCATCCACCACCATCTGTTCGGCCAGTTCGCCCAGGTCAAACGACGGGTTGCTGTCGACCACGCAGTAGCGCGGCTCGTCGGCCGGAATGTCGCCCATGGAAATCAGCGGGCTCAGGTCGAGTTTTTTCTGCCGGTCGGTATGGCCGGCCATGAGCTCGATCAGGTCGAGGCGGCCGATCAGCTCGTCCATGCTGCGCACGCCGAGTTTCGCCATCCACTCGCGGGTTTCCTGTGCCACGAAGGTGAAGTAGTTCATCACCATTTCCGGCAGGCCGATGAAGTGCTTGCTGCGCAGTTTCACTTCCTGGGTGGCAACGCCGGTGGCGCAGTTGTTGAGATGGCAGATGCGCAGGAACTTGCAGCCCAGCGCAATCATCGGGCCGGTGCCGAAACCAAAGCTCTCGGCGCCGAGGATGGCCGCCTTGATGACATCAAGGCCGGTCTTGAGGCCGCCGTCGGTCTGCATGCGCACCCGGCCGCGCAGGCCGTTGGCGCGCAGCACCTGCTGGGCTTCGGTCAGGCCCAGTTCCCACGGCGTGCCGGCGTACTTGACCGACGTCAGCGGGCTGGCGCCCGTACCGCCGTCGTAGCCGGAAATGGTAATGAGGTCGGCGTAGGCCTTGGCCACGCCGGCGGCGATGGTGCCGACCCCCGGTTCGGCCACCAGCTTGACCGATACCAGCGCACGCGGATTGACCTGCTTGAGGTCGAAAATCAGCTGGGCAAGGTCTTCGATCGAGTAGATGTCGTGGTGCGGCGGCGGCGAAATCAGGCTGATGCCCGGCTTGGAGCAGCGCAGCTGGGCGATCAGCGGGCTGACCTTGTCGCCCGGCAGCTGGCCGCCTTCACCCGGTTTGGCGCCCTGCGCCACCTTGATCTGCAACACTTCGGCGTTGACGAGGTAGTGCGGGGTGACGCCGAAGCGGCCGGAGGCGACCTGCTTGATCTTCGACATCTTTTCGGTGCCGTAGCGCACCGGGTCTTCGCCGCCCTCACCGGAGTTGGAGCGTCCGCCCAGCCGGTTCATGGCGATGGCCAGTGCCTCGTGTGCCTCGGGACTCAGGGCACCGAGCGACATGCCTGCGGAGTCAAAGCGCTTGAGGATGGCCTCGACCGGTTCGACTTCTTCCAGCGGGATGGCGGCCTTGTCGTCGGCCTTGAGCTGCATCAGGTCGCGGAACATCGCCACCGGACGGCTGTTGACCAGATGGGCGTAGGTCTGCCAGGCGTCGTAGTCGCCGTTCTGCACCGCCTTTTGCAGCATCATCACCACGTCCGGGTTGTAGGCGTGGTATTCCTCGCCATGGACGTACTTCAGCAGGCCGCCCTGCGACACGGGGCGCATCGGATTGAAGGCAAAGCGCGCCAGCGATTTCTGGTCGGCCTCAAAGTCTTCGAAGCGGGCGCCCGACACGCGGCTGACGGTGTCCTTCAGGCACAACTCGACCACGTCGTCGTGCACGCCGACCGCTTCAAACAGCTGGCCGCCGCGATAGCTGGCGATGGTGGAGATGCCCATCTTCGAGAGCACCTTCATCAGGCCCTTGTTGATGCCCTTGCGGTAGTGCTGCAACGCCTCGTTGACACGCTGGTTGATTACGCCGGCCTGCACCATGTCGACGATGACCTGGTAGGCGAGATAAGGGTAGATGGCGGTGGCGCCGTAGCCGATCAGGCAGGCAATCTGGTGCGGATCGCGCGCGGTGCCGGTTTCGACCAGGATGTTCGAGCGGCAGCGCAGGCCGGCGTCGATCAGCGCATGGTGCACGGCGCCGGTGGCGAACAGGGCATGGATCGGCAGCCGGTTGGCGGCGATGTTGCGGTCGGACAGCACCACGATCACCGTGCCTTCGCGCACGGCCTCGGTGACGTGCTCGCACAGGCGACGGATGGCGCCTTCAAGGTCGATGTCCGACGGGTCGTAGCACAGGTCAAAGCTGGTGGCCTTCAGGTACGGCTCGGAGCGGGTGGTGACGTGGATGAACTTTTCGTGGCTCAGCACCGGGCTGCGGACTTCCAGCCGCTTGGCGTGTTCGGCGGTCTCGTCGAACATGTTGCGCTCGGGACCGAACACCGAGTTGAGCGACATCACCACGGCTTCGCGGATCGGGTCGATCGGCGGGTTGGTCACCTGGGCAAACTGCTGGCGCAGGTAATCGAACGGCGAGCGCACCTTTTGCGACAGCACGGCCATCGGCGTGTCGTCGCCCATCGAGCCGGTGGCTTCCTGGCCGTCCTCGGCCAGCACGCGGATGACCTGGTCGCGCTCTTCCTGGCTGACGTTGAACATCTTCTGGCAGACGGTCAGCTGCTCGGCTGACATCGGGGCCAGCGTGGTGTCATCGTCCAGCGAGAATTCGAGCTTTCTGGCGTTGTCCTTGATCCACTGGCGGTAAGGCTTGGCCGTCTTGAGCATGGCGTCGATGTCTTCCGGCATCAAGAGCTCGCCCGTTTGCAGGTCGGCAGCAAAAATCTGCCCTGGCTTGACCCGGCCCTTCATCACCACGTCTTCCGGTGCGTAATCCCAGACGCCGACTTCGGACGAAATGGTCAGGATGCGGTCTTTGGTCAGCACGTAACGCGCCGGGCGCAGGCCGTTGCGGTCCAGCATGCAGGCAGCGTAGCGGCCGTCGGTCATCACGATGCCGGCCGGGCCGTCCCACGGCTCCATGTGCATGGAGTTGAATTCGTAGAAGGCGCGCAGGTCCTTGTCGGTGGAGTCGACGTTCTGCCAGGCCGGCGGCACCAGGAGGCGCAGGGCGCGGAACAGCGGAATGCCGCCCATCAGCAGGCCTTCGAGCATGTTGTCGAGGCTCATCGAATCCGAACCGTCGGTCTGCACGATGGGACGCACGGCATCCATGTCGAGCATCGGCGACGCCATGATCTGCTCGCGGGCCCGCGCCCAGTTGCGGTTGCCCTGCACGGTGTTGATTTCGCCGTTGTGGGCGAGGAAGCGGAACGGCTGCGCCAGCTTCCACTGCGGCCACGTATTGGTCGAGAAGCGCTGGTGGAAGACCGCCAGGCTCGACTCGAAACGCGGGTCCTTGAGGTCAAGGAAGAAGGCCGGCAGGTTTTCCGGCGTCACCAGACCCTTGTAGGACAGGGTGTCCGGGTTCAGGGTCGGGATGTAGAAGCTGGCATCCACGCCTTTGGCAGCCTTTTCGGCCAGCCGGCGGGCCACGTAGAGGCGGCGCTTGAAGTCGGCTTCATCCATCCCGAAAGGACAGTTGACGAATACCTGCCGGATCGCCGGCAGCGTCTTGAGCGCGTACTCGCCACAGGCCGACGCATCGGTCGGCACCTCGCGGTAGCCGGCCACTTCCAGTCCCTGCGCTTCCAGCGACAGCGTCAGGGCCGACAGAGAGGCGGCTCCGGTTCCTTCCTCGCGGCTGACAAACACCAGACCGGCTGCATAGAGTTTTTTCAGCGCGATGCCGGCCTCGGCCGCCACTTCGCGCAAAAAGCCGTCCGGCTTGCGGAACAGCAGGCCGCAACCGTCACCGGACTTGCCGTCGGCAGCCACTGCCCCGCGGTGGGTCAGCTGCGCAAGCGAGCTGATCGCGGTGGAAACCAGCCAGTGCGACGGCTGATCGTCCAGTTGGGCGATCAGGCCGAAGCCACAGCTGTCCTGTTCAAATGCCGGGCTGTACAGCGTACCCCGCAACCATTGTTGTCGTTCCATGTCCACCTGCCTGCGTAACATCAAATCATGACAAAGATGGATTGATTGTATGAATGGAATTTCCTGCCGGGCAACGGTTTTTTGCGCATTGCAAATAACAAACGAATTCAATAGCTTATAAATTCATTTCCAGCGTTTTTTACTGAAAAACAATTCACAAAACATGACCGCCATGCAAAACAGCCTTGCAAATGTTTAATAAAATAGACACAAAAATCAGGTTAAAACCACAAAAACAACCGATATTATTTATTTGTCATAACAAGAAAGCCGAAGAAAACCCGTCATGTATTACACATGACGGGCCTGGATCATGCGGCCCGCCGTCAGGGCAACGGGATGCCGGACATGCGTCTTTTCAGTCGGCCAGCCAGTCGCGTCCGGTCAGGAAATCCGATAGCAGCAGCGCTTCCGGCGAGCCGGCTTCGGGATGATGGTCATAGCGCCACTGAACCTGCGGCGGCATCGACATCAGGATCGACTCGGTGCGTCCACCCGATTGCAGGCCGAACAGGGTGCCGCGGTCAAACACCAGGTTGAATTCCACATAGCGTCCGCGGCGGATGGCCTGCCATTCGCGCTGCTGCGCACCAAACGGTTGCTGCTGCCGCTTGTGCACGATCGGCACATAGGCCTCCAGAAAGGCATCCCCCACGCTGCGGGTCAGGGCAAAGCTCTGCTCGAAACCGAGGTCGTTCAGGTCGTCAAAAAACACACCGCCAATACCGCGCGGTTCGTTGCGGTGCCTGAGGAAAAAGTAGCGGTCACACCATGCCTTGTAAGCCGGGTAGCGGTCGGCACCGAACGGTGCCAGCGCATCGCGGCAGACCCGGTGAAAGTGCACCGCATCTTCGGCCTCACCATAATAAGGCGTCAGGTCCATGCCGCCGCCAAACCACCACACCGGCGGCTGGCCTTCGGCCGTGGCCATGAAGACACGCACGTTCATGTGCGTGGTCGGTACGTACGGATTGCGCGGGTGCAGGACCAGCGACACGCCCATCGCCTCGAAGGCCCGCCCGGCCAGCTCGGGCCGGGCCGCGGTGGCCGAAGCCGGCAGCGCTCCGCCCTGCACATGGGAAAAGTTCACGCCGCCGCGCTCGAACAGCGCGCCCTCTTCCAGCACACAGCTGAGCCCGCCGCCTCCGGCTGACCGTTGCCAGCCATCGCGGTGAAAACGGCCACCGCCGTCGAGGGATTCCAGCGCGTCAACAATGCGCGCCTGCAAGGAAGTGAAGTAGTTCTTGAGGGAAGCAACAGGCAGTTCGGTCATGGCGGACTTGATCAGGATCAAATCCGCCATTTTACCCGCACTTTACGCCAGCGCCTGCGCAAGGTCGGCCAGCAGGTCGTCCACGTCCTCGATGCCGACCGACAGCCGCAGCATGCCTTCGCGGATGCCGAGCGCCTGTTTCACCCCGGCCGGCATCGAGCCGTGCGACATGGTGGCAGAATGGTTGACGATGCTTTCCACCCCGCCGAGCGACTCGCCCAGCGCAAACCATTGCAGCCGCTCGGCCACTCGTGCTGCGGCTGCCCGCGAGTCATCCTTCAAATAGATGGTGACCACGCCGCCAAAGCCGCGCATCTGCCGGCTGGCCAGCTCATGCTGAGGGTGCGTCGGCAGCCCGGGATAAATCACCTTGTCGATCGCCGGATGCGTGGCCAGGAAACCGGCCACGGCCAGGGCATTGTCGCAGTGGCGCTGCATGCGCAAGGCCAGGGTCTTGATGCCGCGCAGGGCCAGGAAGCAGTCCTGCGGTCCCGGCACGGCACCGGCCGAGTTCTGCACCAGCCTGAGCCTGGCGGCCAGCTGCTCGTTGTCGGTACAGACCACGCCGAGGATCACGTCCGAGTGGCCGGCCAGGTATTTGGTGGCCGAGTGCATGACGATGTCGATGCCGGAATCGCGCGGGTTTTGCAGGTACGGCGAGGCAAACGTGTTGTCGATGGCGGTGGTCACGCCACGGGCGCGGCAGATGGCGGCCACGCGCGGCAGGTCCACCAGCTTGAGCAGCGGATTGGTGGGGGATTCCAGCCAGACCAGCCGGGTGCGTTCGCCAATGGCGTCTTCCAGCTGCTCCGGGTGGGTGGTCAGGTCCAGGAACGTCACCGTCACGCCGGCCGGAGCATAGATCCGGGTCAGCAGCCGGTAGGCACCACCGTAACAGTCGGCCAGTGCGATCACTTCGTCGCCGGCGACCAGCATGGCGCGCAGCACGGCATCAATGGCGGCCATGCCGCTGCCGAAAGCCAGGCCGTACTGCATGCCTTCCAGCGCCGCCACATTGGCCTCCAGCGCCGCACGGGTCGGATTGGCCGAACGTGAATAGGAGTACGGCTGCTCGTCGCCCAGCCGGTCGTAGCTGAAAATCGAGGTCTGGTACACCGGGGGCATGACCGCATGCGTGGCCGGGTCACGTTCATAGCCGGCATGGATGGCGCGAGTGGCAAACTTCATAACGGTACTCCTGCACGCAGATCGGGACCGGCAGGGTAACAGCCGTCCGGAGCCGAGACAAATACGCCGGTCCGGCCCGGATTCCGGCGTTAACCCGCCGCTAAAAGTGTTGTGTTTTCATGCGGATGAGTCACGAAACCTCGATAGAGCTTTCACTCCAAAGCGACACGGGCATGATGGGGAAAAATTAAATCCCATATGGAAACCATTGATATTTCTCAATAATTTCCAAAGTACTTGCCTTTACATCCCATTACAAAAGGGCTATTTTCCACGCCTTTCCAGCATTGCTGAATTCACGAATGTCCAACCAACGCGTTTTTGACTTCCTCCGTCACCAGCTTGCGAACTACCCCAAGGCCGACTGCCTGAGTGCACGCAAGGGGAAAGACTGGCAGCGTTTCAACACGCAGGAAGTCCTGGAAATCGTCGACCGCCTGAGCCAGGGGCTGCTCAAGCTCGGCATCCGTCGCGGCGATACCGTTGCCCTGATTGCCAACAACTGTCCCGAGTGGCATTTCATCGACTTTGCCCTGCAACAGATCGGCGCCGTCAGCGTGCCGCTGTACCCGACGCTGACGCTCGACGACATGCGTTTCATCGTGCAGCACGCAGAAATCAGGCTGGCCTTTGCCGGCGACAAGGCCCTGTACGGCAAGCTCAAGGATGCCACCCAGGGCATGAACTGCCCGGTCTACACCTTCGAAAACGTCGAAGGCGCCGCCAACTGGGAAGAACTCCTGATGGCCGGTGGCGACGGCAATCCCGAGGTACTGGCCGCGCTGCGCGACTCGGTGCGTCCGGACGACCTCCTGACCATCATCTACACCTCCGGCACCACCGGCCGTCCCAAGGGGGTGATGCTGAGCCACCGCAACGTGGTCAGCCAGGTGGAAGCGGTCTGCCGCTTCGTCAAGCCGCTGGTACCGGGCCAGTGGCGCACGGTGAGCTTCTTGCCGCTGTCGCACGTGTTCGAGCGGACCGCCTGCTACTTCTACATCAGCGCCGGCGTCAGCATCTACTACGCCAAGAGCATGGACGTCATTGCCGCCAGCCTGCAGGACGTGCATCCGCAGATGTTCACCACCGTGCCGCGCCTCCTGGAAAAGGTATACGAAAAGTTCGTCTCCAAGAGCCACGAACTCAAGGGCGTGACCCGCAAGCTCTACGAAGCGGCGCTGCGCTTTGCCGAATCCTTCGAGCCCAACACCCCGCCCAAGGGACTGGCCGCCTTGCAGTACAAGCTGTACGACAAGCTCGTCTACAGCAAGTGGCGGGCCGCCATGGGCAACGAAGTACAGGTCATCGTGGTCGGCTCGGCCGCCTTGCAGCCACGCCTTGCGCGCGTGTTCTGGGCTGCCGGCATCATGGTGACCGAAGGCTACGGCATGACCGAATCCGCTCCGGTCCTGACCGGCAACCAGCTGGACGCCGACCAGGTGGACATCGGCACCGTCGGCATTCCGCTCGACAACGTCGAGATCCGCATTGCCGAAGACGGTGAAATCCTCGCCCGCGGGCCCAATGTGATGATGGGCTACTACAAGGACGAGGAGATGACCCGCGAGACGCTCAAGGACGGCTGGCTGCACACCGGCGACGTCGGCGAGATCAACGCCCGCGGCAACCTGCGCATCACCGACCGCAAGAAGGAAATGTTCAAGACCAGCTGCGGCAAGTACGTCGCTCCGCAGGTAATCGAGAACAAGCTCAAGGAATCGGCCTACATCGACCAGGTGATGGTGGTCGGCGACGGCCGCAAGTACGCCAGCGCGCTGGTGGTGCCGCTGTTTGACCAGGTACGCGCCTGGTGCAGCCAGCAGGGTCTCCAGATCAAGAGCGAGGCCGAGATGGCCAGCCACCCCAAGGTGCGCGAGCTGATCGAGCACGAGGTCAAGCGCTTCAACCGCCTGTTCGGCAGCTGGGAGCAGGTCAAGAAAGTGGCGCTGGTCGAACGGCCGTGGAGCATCGACGCCGGCGAGCTGGCTCCGACGCTCAAGCTCAAGCGCAAGGTCATCACCGAACGTTTCCGCAAGCTGATCGACTCGCTCTACCCGCATCATTCCTGATCGCTGCTCCGGCCCGACAACGCCCCGGCACACCCGCTGTCCGGGGCGTTGTGCCGTTCTTCGCACGGTGCTGGCATCAGCGGCAAAAGTTTCCGAGGCTCAGACCACCGGGAGTTTCCTCCCCGTTTTCCGGAGCCAGAACCATGCTGTCCGATCCGCCCGACGCCACCCTCCCCGACGACAACGACGATACCCCGCACGGCCTCAGCCGCCGCCACCTGCTCGGGCTGGGAGCGGCGGCCCTGCTTGCCCCTGCCTTCCGTCCGGCCCGTGCCGCAACACCGGCTGCCGCCGGCAGGAACCTGCCGGCAGACGTGACCAGTGCCACGCCACCGGGCTTTCCGTGGAAGAAATTCCATCTGGACATCACGCCCGGCCCGACGCTGGCCGGCGGCGGCCAGCTGATCCGCATCAACAACCAGCCCAGCGGGCCGGAAATCCGCCTGAAAAAAGGCGAGATGTTTTACGTCACCGTGCGCAACCGGCTCAAGCAGCCGACCACGGTGCACTGGCACGGCATCATCGTGCCCAACCTGATGGACGGCGTGCCTGACGTGTCACAGGTGCCCCTGCCGTCCGGCATCGAAACCACCTATGCCTGGCCGGTGGTGCAGTCGGGCACCTTCTGGTACCACTCGCACATGGGGCTACAGGAACAGCAGGGACTGGCCGGGCCGCTGATCCTCGAAAGTCCGGACAATGACGGGCTGAAATATGACCGCGAAGCGGTGCTGTTCATGGAAGACCGCCTGACGACTGACCCGGAACAGGTGCTGGCCGCCCTGCAAGGCAAACCGGCCCCGCCCGTCGCCCAGGCTGCCGTCACCCCGCCCTCGCAGCCGGTGTTTCCCTATCCGGGCGGCAAGATGTTCGGCGTGGACGTGCAGTACGGCCTGTTTCCGCTCAACGGCCGCCTGTCCGACGAACCGGCGGTGATCGACGCCCGACCGGGTGAAGTGCTGCGCCTGCGCATCCTCAATGCCTCGGCCTCGTCGTATTTCCTGTTCAACGTGCAGTCGCACCCGCTGGAAGTGGTGGCCAAGGACGGCAACCGCACGCGCCCGCTGCCGGCCGACAACATCCTGCTGGCAACGGCCGAGCGCTACGATGCGCTGGTCAGGGTCGGCAAGCCCGGCATCTACCGCATCACCGGCGCTGCGATCGGCCAGACCGGCGGCGCACTGGCGCTGTTGCGCGTCGGCGGCGCCCCCCTGCCGGGCAAGGTGGCCGCGCCGTCACCGGCCAATACCCGGCTGGAAGGCAAAACGGTCGATGCCGACGATGTCCGTGCGCCGTTCGTTACCGAACTGCCGGCCGCGCCGGTGGAAACGGTGCCGGAAGTACTGGCCGGCAACATGCAGACCTACCGCTGGAGCATCAACGGCGAGTACTACCCGGATGCCCGCCCGGAGCGGATCACCGCCGGCCGCCGGGTCAGGCTGGAGGTGGTCAACGACACCATGATGTTCCACCCGATGCACCTGCACGGGCATTTCTTCCGGGTGGAGCGCGAAGGCATGACGGACGCAGCGCATTCGGCACTGATGGATACCTATTCGGTGCCGCCGAAATCACGGGTCACGCTGGCGTTCTATTCCGACAATCCCGGCCGCTGGGTATTCCACTGCCACAACATGTACCACATGGTGACCGGCATGCTGCGGGTGATCGAATACCGCGCCGGCAGCTGAAACCGGGCAAAGGCCGGGCAGGCAGCATGTTTGTCCGGCCCTTGCCCCGGGATGGATGAATCCGGCCGGACGGCGCTGCCGGTCACTGCACGGAAGGCCACTGCCCGTACCGGCCGGCATGAGCCGGAGGCCGGTATCGCTTTCCCGACCGGCGTCATGCCAGCCCCCACAGCACACCAGTCTGCTGCTGCACGGGAATCACCTGCACGCAGCCTGTCCCATCCGGTGCAGGTTCATCCATGGCCGGCACCGGATGCACGACGCGCAACACGGGCAACCGGATGACCAGATCCTGGATCACGCCGCAGGACCGGTCTGGCCGAACGGCAGCCCGGTCCTTATTGGTGTGCTCCCTGCAAATAGTGGTCGATCACCGCTACATCGGCGGCACTCGGTACGGCCACCCGTCCGTGGGCCGCCCGCATGTAACTTTCCATGTGTGCCACAACCCCTGGCCAGCGACCGGCGGGCAAGCGGTCGGGTGCCGGAGCGGCATGGCACTGGCTGCAATAGCGCTGCACCAGCCGGGCACCGTGGTTGCCGGCCGGAGCCGCCGTGTGCTGCCACATCCAGCCATTGCCGCGCAGGGTCTGCATCTGCCGGTAGCTGTCCTGCCAGTGCCGGCGCAGGGCAGCCTGCCGCTCCGGGCCGTCGGGCATGGCGGCCAGCCGGTTCATGTCGGACTGCATGCGGCTGACCTGCGGCTGCATGGCCTGCGCATACGCGGCTGGTGACATGCCCGACGGCATGGACCAGCCGGGGCCGGCCATCATGCCCGGCCCCCATTCACCACAGCCCATCATGCCGCAGGCACCCGACTGGTCCATGTCGCGCAGATAGCCCTGCATGGCCTGCCAGTGCCGCCCTGCGGCAGCCGGCTCCATCATGCTGCCCATGGGCATTTGCAGGCCGGCCACGCGCTGGCTCCAGTCTGGCGCACCGGATTCAGCCGCCTGCACCATCGTCATGGCCAGCAGCAACGCCAGCGCCCCTCCTGTCCGGATTGTCCGCAACCGCATCGCCGTCCCCTGAATCTGTCCCGAGGCTCTGACTGTAGGCAGCCGGACGGCCTCCTGCTGCCGGTGCCGGCTGTCCGGCCGCAAACAGGCGGCCGAACGGTACGGATGACCGGCAGAAAACGCCAGGACCGGCAGTGGAAAATGCGCGCCTCACAAACGTCAAATTGAATGACTTTTTTCTTGCAGGACAAGCACTCATCCGGTCACTGATTACAAATGCTTTGGCAAAAATCAACAGCTGCCTGTTCGTCATGAATCATATTTCATCTCCTACTGATATCCGGGTCCGGATAATCCAACCTTGAACGATCGGCAGCACCATGGCCTTTGAATCCCGCGCACTCTCCAGCCTCAAAGAGATCTTTCGCACGTATTTTGTCGATCGTGATTACTCGCCGCTCCTGTCCCACCTGTCCCCCCGGGTGGCATGGTTCGGCACAGGCAGCCACGAAGTTGCACACTCCCGGGCCAAGGTGGCACTGCTTCTCGAAGCCGAGCGCCTGTCGTGGCAGGGCCATTTCGACATCATCCAGCAGCACTACCGCAGCACGGCCATCACGCCGGACTGCTGCTGTATCCAGGCAGAACTGCATCTGCGCCAGAATGACAGCAGCGACCTGCTGCCGATGGAACTCCTCCTGCGCATCAGTTGCGTGTGTTGCGAGGCGGGGGATTCCATGCGCATCGAGCAGCTGCATACCTCGACCCCGAACACCGATCAGGCCGAACAGGAATATGTGCCCAGCCAGCGCACGGCGGAACAGAACCAGCGGCTGCGGGCACTGCTGGACAAGCGCACGCGTGAACTCAACCAGCGCAACCTCGAGCTGAATGCCGTACTCGACAACATGCCCGGTGCCGTATGCCTGTACCACCTGGACGATGCCCTGACGCTGACTTTTTGCAGTGCCGGATTCCTGAGCCTCATCGGACGGGACAGTACGCCCTCCGGACTGCGGGAACTCATGCTGGAAAACGAAGCCGGCCATGCCCTGGCAAACCGCCAGCTGCTGTTGCAGGCCAATCAGGACATCGAGCTTGAATACCAGATACGCCGGCCAGACGGATCAAGCTGCTGGCTGCTGGAAAAAGGCCGCAGGCTGCCGGACGGCCAGATTCATGCCGTTCTGGTCGACATCGGTGCCCATCGCCAGCAGATGCAGGTCCAGCAGCGCAATGCCGACAGCTACCGCCAGGCACTGGGAGCCATGTACCAGCTTGTATTTGAAGTGGAGCTCGAACGCGATTCATTCATGCCGATTACGGATGTACGCAGCCATATCGACATTGAAATGACCAGTTCATTCCGCACGAATGCCGGTCGCATCCTGCGGGCCACCCTTCCCGAAGACCAGGAAATCGTCCGCCAGACCTATTTCCCCGAGTGCATACACGAACGATTGCAGAAAAACACCGGCATCCACATCAGCGAATACCGCAAGTCCCTGAAACAGGGCGGCCATGAATGGCGGCGCTGCATCACGATTCCGGTACTGGACGACGGCGGCGTCCCCGACCGGCTGATTTTCTGTGTCTCCAGCATCGACGAGCAAAAACGCCAGCAGGAACGCATCCACCACGAAGCGCAGACCGACCACCTGACCCAGCTCCTGAACAAGTTTGCCATCGAGACCCGCATCGAGGACTGCCTGCAACAGGACCCGGGCCATCACGCGCTGCTGATCATCGACATCGACAATTTCAAGGACATCAACGACACCTTCGGTCACCTGTTCGGCGACGCCGTGCTGGCCAATCTGGCCATGCAGCTGCAACAGCATTTCCGCAGCGGTGACCTGCTGGGACGGATCGGCGGTGACGAATTCCTGGTGTTCATGCGCCATGTCGGCTCTCCCGTCCAGCTGGTCGGCAAGGCACGCGAGCTCTGCCGGGCACTGCGCAAGACGTTCCGGCAGACCAGCCGGACCTGCCAGATCAGCGCCAGTATCGGCATTGCCTGCACGCCCGAGCATGGCGCTCACTACACCGAGCTGTTTACCCGTGCGGACCAGGCGCTCTATCACGTCAAGGCCATGGGCAAGAACCATTACGCCCTCTATTCGCCCAAGCTGCACGACGTACCGGCCGAATACCACAGCCAGCGGGCGGCGCAAGAACCGTCCGCCACCATCCAGCACGACGATTCGCTGTTCGCCACCGTACTGGAGCTGCTCTACCAGGCCCGCGACATGGACACGGTACTTGAGCTGATCCTCGACCTGCTGGGCAACCGTT